>Ga0224750_1032_pt1 | contig 15557 bp, 12 predicted proteins | sample LIM_F_Vancomycin_2_FD_182072 | JGI IMG/M metagenome (GOLD analysis project Ga0224750, IMG submission 182072) | Enriched cells from gastrointestinal tract of the lab mouse from Pacific Northwest National Laboratory (PNNL), Richland, Washington... | ecosystem: Host-associated > Mammals > Digestive... | reverse complement strand
GGGACAATGGATCACCGCGTCAGCGTCATCGTAGCGCCTGCGCCCTTCGTGTCGTGGGAAGAAATGCAGACCCATGGCAAGATAGAGGAAGAGAGCGACCAGACCTATGTCGAAACTCTGATCTCTGCGGCGACGACATGGCTTGACGGTGCGACCGGATGGCTGGGCCGTTCGTTGGGTGTGCAGGTTCTTGAGTTTGCCGGTTGCGGCTGGCCGCAATCCGTCCTCTGCCTGCCGTTCGGACCAGTCATAGAAATCGTGAGTGTCAGTTATATTGACCCGAACGGTGATGAACAGACCTTGCCGTTGCCATTTCCAGATGACGTTTCCGATCTGCCGGACGTTCGCGGCAATCCGGGTGATGTGAGGATTCGATATCGAGCTGGTTACGGAAAGCAAGATCCGGATGATCCATTGAAATGGATCAACACTGTGCCTGATCCAATCCGGGTTGCTGTAATGATGCTGGTTTCGCAGTGGTACGAAAATCGGCAAGGTCTCACGGTTGGTCAGACTGTTGGTGAACTTCCTTTTGCCGTCCGCGTTCTCGTCCAGCCTTACAGGGTCTATCGATAATGGATAATCCCGGCAAACTTAACCGGCGTGTCGAGTTTGATGCGCCGACTACCATTCCAGACGGGCATGGCGGCGGTGAAACCGGTTGGACGGCTCCCGGTGACGCTGTGAAGTTATGGGCAAATTTCCGCTTTCTGCGTGGCGGTGAGTCCGTACAAGGGGCGCGACTGGAAGGTAAACAACCTGTCGTCATTACCGTTAGAAACTGCACGCAAGCTCGGCAGATTGACACGAGCTGGCGGATGCGCGCCTCGCGAGACGGTACTCATTATAATATTAGGTCTGGTCCCGTCGAAACTGATGACCGTCTGTATCTTGAAATTACGGTCGAGAGTGGGGTGGCAGTATGAGCGTTTCAGTCTCGTTTCAAGATTTCGTTCTTTCCAGGCTCACCGCGTCCACCGCTGTCATCGGTCTTGTCAGCGACCGCATTTACGACGGTCCGCCCGCATCGCCGGTATTTCCATATATTTCTCTCGGACCGACAGATCTTCGCATTGTCGATGCGGAATGTGTTTCCAGTCGAGAAGAAACGCTTCAGATCGATTGTTGGACCCGAAAAAATGGCCGTAAGTGGCCATGCAAGAAAATCGTAGACGCGATTATTTCTGCTTTGAGGGGTGCCACTGGCGACCTAACGGATGGTGATCTGGTCGGCATAAACATAGAGTTTTCCCGTGTTCTAGATGATCCCGACGGCATAACCGCGCATGGCTTGGTACAGGTTACCGGAATGATAGATGAGGCGTGGGAAAATGGTTGAAGGGCTGGACCGGCTAAAGCGCAAACTTACCAAAACCATACCAAAATCCGTGGTTGATGCGACGATCAAGGCCATGGAACAGGGGGCTGATGAAGTTGTCGGCATGATGCGTCGTCTTGCCCCGAAAGACAGTGGCGCACTTGCTCAATCAATCAATTGGACGTGGGGTGACGCACCAGAAGGTGCAATGGTTCTCGGTCGATCATCCCCACGAAAAGACGGTCTGCAAATTACAATATATGCAGGCGACCTCTCAACGATGGTCGAGGGTAAGTCGAAGATGATGGGTTTGGGAAAGCCGAATCTGTTCCAGCTTGCGCGTTTGCAGGAGTTTGGCACTCAGCACATGAAGGCAAATCCGTACTTTTTCCCATCCTGGCGCACTCTTCGTAAGCGTGTGCGTGGCAAGGTAACGCGCCAGATGCGCAAAGCGATCAGAGATGGAGCCAAGTGATGGCGTGGGCAATCTTCAAGGTTGAATGCAACTGGTCGCGTCCACGCAGCCGGTTTTCGTTCAATGCCAAGGCGTCTCCTGAACCTCAAGAGCGCCCGCAGGATTTCATTGATTATTGTGTGGCGCAAGGTTGGGCCGAAAAGGTTCCCAGTCCCGCGCGCGACCAGAAACGTGCCCTCAAGGGACGTAAACGGGCGAGTTAGCCCAATCACCTGAAACCGGGCCCTAAGCCCTTCCAAGGCTGGCAGATAGCTGGCCCGTTTTCGCATGGAGAAAAGCAAATGGCCCAGAAGCCAACGAGTGCTGCATTCCCTGACTTTGTTCTGGAAGTTGAGACCGAAACTGAAGGAACCTACGCAAAGATCTGCGCCCTCACGCAGCGTGGGATTAATCGTCAGCACAATATGCAGACGACTGAAGTACCGCAGGATTGCGACGATGAAAGCTTGCCGTCCGCCCTTGAGCGGGCCGTGCAATCGTCTGAAGTGACGATTGCAGCCAGCGGCGTATGGTCATCGCAGAGCCATGAGATGATGATGGACTGGTGGTACTCAGGCCAGACCAAAAATATTCGCGTCCGCCACGTCAAGGCCGCAGTTGGTGACACTGAATATGAAACCGGGCCTGCTTATCTTGTTGGATTGAATAATGCGGTCGAGAAGGGACAGAAGGTGTCCGCCGAACTGGATATTCAGTTTGACGGCGTTCCAGATCGCACGGCCAAGGTTGCACCATAATGGCAAAAGCACTGACGTGGGCAGGCGGGGAGCATGATTTTGAACTCCGCCTCGAGCATCTTCGCGCACTTCAGGACAAATGTGATGCTGGTCCTGAATGGATACTGGCCCGTCTGTCGAGCAAGCAATGGATGGTTGATGACGTCATTCAGCCAATCCGGCTTGGTCTTGAGGGTGGCGGGATGGAGAAAGAGGCGGCACGAAAGCTTGTTCAGAAGTTTGTCGAGGACCGCCCCTTAACACTGTCTGTGCTGACTGCTCAAGCTATTCTGATGCTGGCGCTATACGGAAACCCGGACGATCAGCCGGGGGAGTAGATCGCGGGAAGGGGGAGGATGACACCAATCCTCTCCCGCGAGGGAAATGGAAATTCAACCGCTTTTACCAATGGGCCGGGATAATCCATCGCGACATCGGCAAGATGACGTTCTGGGAATTTTTGTGTGCGGTCGAAGGTCATCAGGCTTTCAACAGGCCGGAAGATAAGTCTGCGCCTGAATTCAGCAATGAAACACTGGCCGAGCTTGGAATTGAGGGCTTCTGATGGCAACTGACGTTGAACGCCTTGTCGTGGCAATGGAGGCTCGTACGACTGCCTTTGAGAAGGCGTTGCAGAAAGCCAATGGAACGGCAAACCGGCAGGCGCGATCCATTGAGAAGCGTTTCCAGTCAATGAACGACAATATCAGTCGCTCATTCCAGGATATGCTGCGCGCAGGCGCTGCTATAGGCGGAATCGGCATCGGCGTCTCAGAAATCCAGAAGATGGCCGACACATGGACTGATTTGTCTTCTCGTGTTGGTCTGGCAGTCGGTGACATGGATAAGGCTCCGCAAGTGATGGAGCGCATCTATGATATGGCGCAGCGCACGTATTCCGGACTGGAAAACACTGCCGAAAGCTTCCTGACAAATGCCGGTGCGCTAAAAGAGCTTGGTTACAATACCAATCAACAGCTTGATTTTACTGAAGCCTTGAATAATGCGCTTGTCGTTTCCGGGGCAAAGGCAGATAGGGCATCGCGGGTCATCGACGCACTCGGTAAGTCCATGGCTAGCGGAAAACTTCAGGGTGATAATCTGAATACCGTTATCGAGGTAGGCGGACGTGTTTCTGAGGTTTTGGCCGCGCAACTTGGTATCGGCGTCAATCAACTTCGGAAAGCCGGTAAGGAAGGGAAGATCACAGGTGATGTGATCTACAAGGCGCTCACAACGCGTTTGCAGGAGTTGACCGCCGAGGCGGAAAGCATGCCCGCCACCATATCGGACGGATTCCAGAAAGTTGCCAATGGCCTGTTGAAATTTGTCGGAACGATGGATCAGGCTTCTGGCGTGTCGGCAACGATTGCACAGGGGTTGGTTTTCGTAGGAGACAATTTCAATCATGTTGCGATAGCCGCAGCTGCCGCAGCCGCCGTTTTGCTCGGGCAATATGTTCCTGCCATGGCGCGAGTTGCTTTGGCCGGCGCTGCGATGGTGGCAACAAACCCATTCCTGTTGCTTGCTGCCGGTATTGGTGCTGCCACTTTCGCAATCTCGGCATTTGGCGATCAAATCCAGCCGATTGCCGGGGAGATGGCAAACCTTCAGGATTATGCCGCGGTTGCCTGGGAGGGAATAAAGATCGGTGCGACTGATGCAGCAGAAGTCACACGGGACGCGATGCTGTCGGTCATCAACTTCATCTCTAAGATGATGGATGACAGCAAGGCTGAATGGTCCGATGTGGGTTCGTTCATTACGAACGAGCTTGATGGTGTGATCGCTGCATTCAAAGGTCTTGTGGCCGAAACAAAGGTCATTTTCAACGAATTGCCTGCGGCCATAGCGGAGTACGTTATCGACGCGATGAACACGATGATTGCTGGTATCGAAAGCGGTCTGCAAAAAGCTCTCAACGGCATTAATGCCGTGTCAAAAGCCTTGAATGGCGTTGATAAATTTCTGGGCTTCACTCCACTTCTGAATGAAAACCTCAGCGTTGATCTGGGACGCATTGAAAACACTTACAAGGGTGCTGGAAAGGTTGCGGCTGACGCATGGAACGAAGCCCTGGAAACCGGCAGAAAACGGTACTTTTCCGAATATCTTCAAGATGTACGAGACAAGGCGAACGCCCGCGCCAGTCAGAGAACTGCGGACGCGAAGTCCGACAACTTGCTAATTCCATCCTCCAATGCGGGCGGAGGAGGAAAGGCTGTGGCGGCGGACAGCGATGGAAAAAAGAAAAAAGCCCGGAAGGAGCGCCAAAACGAGCTTCAGCGCGAAATTCAACAAATCAAGGAACGCACGGCTACCCTTCAGGCTGAAACAGCGGCACAAGCCCAGATCAACCCTCTCATTGACGACTACGATTACGCAATCACCAAGGCGAAAGCCACGCAAGAGCTTTTGAATGCTGCCAAAAAGGCCGGGATCGAAATCACGCCCGCACTGAAAGAGCAGATCAACGGTCTGGCTGAAGGATATGCTCACGCGACAGTCGAGGCGAACAAGCTGGCCGAAAGTCAGGAGCAGGCGAGGGAAGCTGCTGATTTCTTCAAGAACAGCATGCTCGACGCGTTCCAGTCCATGGTTCCGACGATAGAAACTGGGAACAAGGCGCTGGACAAATTCCTGAATACCCTGATCGAGGCTGTCATTCAGGCAACATTGCTCGGAAAAGGTCCGCTAGCCGGAATATTTGGCGGCGGTGGCGGTGGCGGATTGTTCAGTGGAATCGGAAAATTGTTTGGCTTCGCCAATGGTGGCGTTGCCGCATATGGACGTCCTCAACCATTAAAGACCTTTGCCAAGGGTGGGGTATCTCGATCAGCGGCCATTTTTGGTGAAGCGGGTGCGGAGGCGGCTGTTCCACTACCGGATGGTCGCCGCATTCCGGTCGATCTTCGAATGGGTGGTAAACAGTCACGTGGCGGCACAGAAACCATCAATGTTGTCCTTCAGGATGACAGCGGACGGATGGCCCAGATTGCCGATCAGCGTATTCAGACAGCTTCCGGCGCGATTGTTCAGGTTTCGGTGCAGCAAAGCGCCAAGGCAGTTCAATCAAACTTCCCGACGATGTTGGCAGACGCACAAGCGAGAAAAATGTAATGGCAACCATTCTCTGGCCCCGTTCGGTGCTCAAACCGAAGCGCGACCCGTTCAATATTGCCCCGCGTACACTCGCAGGCCCTTCCAGCGTGTCGGGCGTGACGCAGGTTACGGCTTCCGATGCTGGTATCTGGAAGGCGACGTTCAGCGACATCATTATTCGTCGTGGATCGCCTTCCGTTCTCGCATTTCGAGCTATTGCGAACCTGCTGGAAGGCCGTCTGCGTCCTATTCTGGTTCCGCGTTGTTGCGCTTATCAGCCGTTCGACCCAGATGGGAACGGGGCAGCCGACAAGGTGCCTCACTCAGACACAAGCCCGTTCAGTGATGGCGGGCTGTATCGCTCCCGGTCAATCGATATCAGACTGACAAGCAACATTCCGTTGCGCGGTACAACGGCAAACCTGTCACTGATAACAGGCGGTCAGTTGCAGCCGGGTATGGATTTCTCAATCGGAGAACGAATGTACCGCATCCGCACGGTACAGATGACGGGCGAGAATACGGCGACAATTACGTTCCGTCCCCCATCCCGCGAAGCCGCGCCAGCCGGTAGCGAAATGGAATTCGACTATCCAGTGTGCCGGATGCGTCTGGCGACCGATAGCGAAATGGACCTCGATCTTGATCTGATTTCGCCGTGGTCTTTCCCGACCGTCAATTTTATCGAGGACGTGTGATGTCGTTTTTTAACACGGCTCAGTTGGCAGAGTTCGCCAAGCATGAAGTGAGGCTGGATTTCCTTGTCGAGTTCCGCTTTGCGTCTGAGACAATGCGCGTCTGGAATGGCAACACAGCCTTGGAAACTGGTGGCAACCGATATGAGGCGATGTACGGCTACGGTTCGATTGACGGTATCGGCATGGCTTCAACCACTGCGGCGCAGAGTGTCACTTTTCAGCTTTCTGGCTTGCCAGATGCGACACTGAACTTCCTCGCCATGGCGCTCGATGCAAATGATGAGGTGGATCAGCGTATTGTCGTAATATCGATCCAGCTATTCGATGAGGAATGGCAACCACTCGGTGGGCCTGCCCCAATCTGGTGGGGGTTCATGCAGCCGCCCCGTATCAGCCGCACCGAAATGCAAGGCACGGAAGGGGCAATTCAGTCGATCAGTATGACGGCTGAAAATGCATTCTTCAATCGGTCACGACCAGCATATGGCCGCTATACCGACCGAGACCAGCAGCGCCGTTCGCCAGGAGACAAGTTATGTCAGTTCATCGGCTCTCTGCTCTTCAAGAGTTTTAAATACCCGGATTACTGATCCTATGGACATTGCCGAGTTTGTAGCAGCCGAGGCGCAAAAGCCTTTCCGGTGGGGAGAGACTGATTGTGTTTCGACGGTGGATCGATGGATCAGAACATGCACTGGACTGTCGCCGTTGGCGTGGGTGGATCGCGAGTATTCGGACGCCGATGGGGCTGCATCGGTACTGGCAGACCGCGGCGGATTGGCCGTGTTGGTTAACCGCGCCATGCGGTCGCGGGGGTTCGTCAAGACGGATGCGCCGACAACCGGCGATGTCGGTTTGATCTTCCATAACGAAAAGCTCTGCATGGCCGTTCATGCAGGTGGTTGCTGGTTCTCGCATGATGAACACGGTTTCGTCGGTGCGCCATTGAACGCTGTCTGGAAAGCTTGGAGAATTAAATGCCAGTAGCTCTTTCCGGCATCATTGCGTCTGTCGTTGGCGCAGGCGCGCTTGGCGCTGCCTTGCAGACAGGACTTGCCCTTATCACACTTGCCGCCGGTACGACCCTCGGAAGCTTGGCTATCGGTTTGGGTATTTCCTATCTCGCGTCCTCACTGTTTCGCCCGAAACAGCCGAAACCGGAAGATGTGCAGCAGCAGGTTCGGCAGCCAACGCCGCCGCGCATCCGCCATTATGGGCGCGTGAAGACTTCTGGCGCTTGGATATTCGCAGAAACCCAGAGCGGGGGCTTCTTTAAGGTTCTGGCGTTGGGGCAGGGGCCATTCGATGGGATTGAGGAATACTGGCTAGACGATCAGAAAATTGATTTGCTGCCGGATGGCTCACCGACGCCGCCGAGCAAATGGCGCGAAGGAACGACGGGCAACCCGCTCTTGCGCATCCAGTCGCGACTGGGAGCACCAATAGAGACGGCATACGGCGAGCTAACTTCAAGGTTCCCTCAGTGGACGGCTGCACACCGGGGCGACGGCATTGCATCTCTGCTGGCCTGCCAATACGCGGTCGGTGACGAGTATTATCTCAGCTTGTTCCCGAACGGCGTGAACACAAACTATCGCGTCGTGGCTCGCACGTCTCTGGTCAAAAATCCGGTCACTGGCGCGGTGGTGTGGAACGATAACGCTGCCGCCGTTATCCGGGATTATATGACCCACAAGGACGGCATGCGCCTTCCAGAAAGCCTCGTTTCAACGCCGCTTGCTCACGCTGGCTGGGTTGCAGCGTACAACCGCGCCGCCGAAGCCATCCCTATTGCTGCGGGCGGTGCCGAGCCGCGCTATCGTCTATGGGGATCGTATAGCCTTGATGAGAGGCCAGCCGATGTTCTGGGGCGAATGCTGGGCTGTAGCGATGGAAGGCTCGTTCCCACGCCGGACGGTGGCCTTACGCTTGATATCGGCGCATGGGCGGAACCGACAGTCATTCTGACGGCTGACGCCATCACCGGCTTCAGTGACGTGGGGCGTGGCCGCGACGTGATGACGACGGCCAATACCATCCGGGCGACCTTCCTCGATCCGAACCAAGACTATCAGGCATCCGACGCCGACCCGTGGGCCGATGAGGATGATGTGTCCATTCGCGGCGAGGAAGCCAGAGACGTTCAATTCAACATGGCTCCTTCGCACAGCCAGGCGCGGAGGCTGATGAAGCTTGAATGGTATCGAGCAAATCCGAATTGGGTGGGGACGTTCAACACGAACCTGCTTGGTCTCGCTGCTTTTGGTGAACGGTTCATCCGCATTCAGTACCCGCTATTCGGCATCAACAGTGTTTTTGAAGTCCTTGATTTCAAATTCATTCTTGGTGAAGGCGGTATATTGCAGGGTGCGACCGTTCAGGTTCAGTCTATGCCGCAAACTGCCTACCAGTGGGATACCTCGCAGGAAGGCACAGCGCCAGTATCGGATGAGACCAATTCGGGTGATGACTTGCCGGTGCCGGATGCACCAGACGTAACCATCATTTCCGGCCCAGCGGCAGAGCTGAGTTTCCCGCCGACGGGAAACATCCTGTTGAACTACATGGTTCGATGGAGAAAGACCGCAGATACTGAATGGCGTGTGGCTGGACCACTAGAAAACGACGCTGAGAGCTTCGAAACACCGACACTTTCAGCACTGACACAATACGAGTTCCAATTGGCCGTACGGACCCAAAAGGGCCGCATCGGCGCTTACTCAGCCAGCACGATCAAAACAACGCCCTGACCAACCTGACAACTGAGAAATTCACACCCTGCCTTGGCGGGGCGTTTTGCCATGGAGCATTCGCATGACCGTTCGCACGATTGACGAGATTTTCCGCGATTTCGTTACCGATGGCGTTCCCGCGTCCGGGCCGTTCAACCCGCATAAGTCGGACATCCGCGACACATTGAAGGCGTTGACCGAGGGGAGCCAAAACTTCCCTGACAACCGCGTTATTCGCCTGAACAATGCTAACGCAGGCACGGCCAACAATATCGTGGTGAGTGCTTCTGTTGCGATCCCGGCGGCGGCATATCAGGTGCTCTATATCCTGAATGTCACTCAGGAGAACACCGGTCCGGTAAAGGTTTCTGGCGCGATCAACCGTGATCTGGTCACGAACACCAGCCGCCCAGTTGAGCCTGGCTATCTTAAGCCGGGGATGGCGCTGCTTTGCATCGACACCGGCACCCAACTGCGCTTGTTGTCTTATGGAAACGCTGAAGCCATTCTCGCCGCAGCTGAAGCGGCGGCAGATCGTGCCGAAGCTGCGGCTGAAGCCGCTGAAGCCGCTGCTGGGAGCCTATCTGTTAACTTCGAAACTATTGCGTCGGCAAAAGCGGCGAATATCCCCGCTGTTGCAAAGTACATTCTCGCAGCCGGACGAAACTCTGTCGGTGACGGTGACGGAGGAATGTACATTCGAGTGGCGTCACCGGCCCTTGGCAGCAACATTATTCAAAACGGTGACTTTGCTTCCGATACGGGCTGGATAAAAGGCACTGGATGGGCAATCGCATCAGGAAAAGCAAGCAAAACGGTTACCGCGGCCCAATCCGAGATAGGGCAAGCCGCAACTCTGGTTGCTGGTGAAATTTACGCAGTTACCTTCACGATAGCTGACTATTCTGGTTCTGGCTGGGTCCGCCCATATTTTGGGTACAGCGGTGTTACAATGGGGAGCGAAAGGACCGCAAATGGGACGTACACTGATTACATAGTACCCGTTGCGGGCGCTGGCCGTGTAGTCATCCAAGCGCAAGCGACCGTTGCGTGTTCTATTGATAATGTGTCTGTGCGCAAAGTGGCGGATGCATTCCAGTCTGCGGATGGCGCGTGGTGGGAGCTTCGAGCGAACGTTGCTGATAAAAACGTTCTTACGCCGTCTACTCCCTCGATGGGCATCAGTTCTACAAAGATTAAGGACGATCTTTCCGGGAAATTCTCTGGCGCTGTTGTGCGCATTGTTTCTGACAAATTTCAGGACTTGGTCAGTGCCCGAGACTTTGGCGCATTCGGCATGGGTAACGACTACACCACTGAACTTCAGACTTTTCTTAATCAAGTTAAACCCACAGGACTAAGGGCTTGGATCCCAAGAGGGGATTACGGACTGTCGTCTACACTTCTCCTCAATAACCAAGGGATCCCTGGAGAGACTCCCGGTGTTCCTTTGGGGAAGAACGGAATCTATAAAAGAACTGCCATTGTTGGTGATGGCGCCGGTGAAACCGTTTTCCGACTCGTAGGTAATATCGATGGTCTTCATGTCCAGACAGGACTAGGGAGGGCTCATCACAGAGGTTTCTCCGTTGTCCAAAGTAGCTCGACAGACAGGCTAGGTATTGGGATCCTTGTAGATCAATCACAGGCTTTGATGTTCAGTGATATAGAAGTAAAGGGGTGTTTTAACGGTATAACCAATCGTGACTCCTTCTCCATTAATTACACTTCTGTAGACCTCGTCGAAAATATAAATGGGTTTGTAGGAGAGAATGTAGTTAGTGGGTCGCACCCCAACGCCATAAACTTTAATAGCGTTAGGTTTATGGATAATACGGGGCGAGGTTGTCTACTTACTAATCCAACCACTTGTAATTTCGTTGGAGGTTCGTTTGAAGGAAACGGAGTAGGTAACGCAGTAAATGGGGGGCTCGAAGTAGTCGGCGCGTCTAATGAAGGTTCGTTTGGCATCAATGTTTTTGGTACGTACTTTGAAAACAATTACGGGGGATTTGATGTTCGTATATCTAACTTTGGTAGCGGTACTCGTCCTGTAATACATCGGATTAAAGGTTGTACATTTAACCGCATAAGCTCCACCCGCTTCACGACCAACAACATACGCATCGAAAAAGTCACCGCAGGGTTCCAAAAAGTTATTGCGTCCGAAAACGCTTTCAATGGGTTTAATTCCTATGTTCCTGACTCTGGCCGTAAATACATTGTCAATCTGGACAGTGGAGCAGGCTCGACATCAGAGCTTATCGCGAACGATAACCTTTATGGCAGTTCTGTTGAAACCCCTTAGTGGTTTGAAACAGTGCATGAGTGGCGTAACGAGACTGTGCGTTGAAGCCCTTCCGTAAATGTTGGGCTGCACACGGATTCTGAGTTGGACTGCATGTTATTGTTAGATAAAATAGCTGCAGAATAGTTGCGCGTAGCCAGATAGGAAAAAGATAACATGAACGAACGGTCATCTGCGGGAAGCGGGGGATTCCCTGAGGTCGGTTCTCAAATACAAGGAATTATGAAAGACCTTTCCATCGGAGACGAATATCTCTGGAATCCTGACCGTTTGGTTCCCCTTCACCATTGGGCGGGTCATATTCCGTTCGCTTTTTGGCTGATGTCCGTTATGCGTCCTAGGCGGTTGGTGGAACTGGGCACGCATAAAGGAAATTCTTATTGCGCGTTTTGTCAGGCCGCCGAGCGTCTTAAAATTGATATCACAGCCACAGCTGTTGATACGTGGCAAGGTGACGTTCATATGGCTCCTGAAAACGGTCTGTACGAGGAACTTTCTTCTTACCACGACCCCAAGTATGGACATTTTTCAACGCTTCTGCGGGCTACTTTTGACGATGCCAAGCGCTATTTCGCTGATGGTTCCATAGATTTGTTGCATATCGACGGTACGCACACATATGAAGCAGTAAAGAATGACTTTGAAAATTGGCTACCTTCATTGTCAGATCGATCTGTTGTTCTCTTCCATGACGTAGAAGTAAGGCGCGATGACTTTGGAGTGTGGAAGCTTTGGGAAGAGATCAAAGATCAATATCCCTCTTTTAAATTCACGCACAGCTATGGGCTTGGTGTGCTGGCTGTAGGCAGAAATCAAAATGATATTTTGAAGCGTCTATTTTTGTTTGATAGAAATCCTCAGCTTGCCCCATTAGTGAGGGAGATCTTTTCTTCGAGAGGCGATGTTTTCAAGAATACCCTGCTGGTAGAGAATCTCAAGAATGAGTACAAAAACCTTACTCAAGAGACGCTTGAAGTGCGGGAAGCGTTGGAAGCTCGTAATAGCATATTAAGTGATCAGAATAACGATCTTCGCCATGTTTTGCGCACCGAAAGGCTAAAGCTGCGGGATGAAAGAGCAAAAAGCAAGCATAATGCCCTGTCTCTTCATGAGGAAACAGCTCGGCGCATAGAATTGCAGCATACATCTAATGAGATATTGTCGAGTACAAGCTGGCGTATTACTGCACCAGTTCGAAAAATAGTTGGACGGTCACCAAGAATTAAAAGATTGGCCCGCCAGTCCATTAAAGCAGTTTGGTGGACATTAACTGGTCAGCTTAAAACCAGGCTCAAAGCTAGAAAAGAGTTTTTGAATTCGGGTAAAGGTTTATCTAAATCAGAGCTGCGTTCCAACCAAATAAAAACGAATCCTATTCCATATTATGTTGATCCAAATTCAAGGGAAAAACTCTCTTACGGGTTCAAAGTTGCCGTGCATGTACATGCCTATTATGAAGATGCCTTTATGGAAATACTTCATAGGCTAAATAACATAGACACCAATTTCGATATATTCGTATCTGTTCCAGAAAATAATGCGTGGTTGGATCGTGATGCATTGATGGGGAAGATTCGTGATACTCTCCCCACCGTTCAGAACGTAACGATAAAACTGGTCCCGAATAGGGGGCGGGATATTTCGCCTTTTATAATTGATTTTGGAGATAAGTTGATCGGATACGATATTGTGGGTCATTTTCACACTAAGAAAAGTCCGCATAATTCCAGACTGAGGCACTGGCGAACGATGATCCTCGATTGCTTGCTGGGTAATGTTGGTGATGGGCCATGGCATTTGAATGCCTTATTGAATAGGCTTGCAACAGATGCAAAATTTATTGCTCCACAGAGGTTGCCGCACTTCACTGTTCATTTTGACGGTTGGTCTGGAAATAAAGAGATAGCTGCGGAGATTCTCGGGAAATATTCCGATATTTCTATCAGTTCTCTATCAGAGATTAATTTCCCGGAAGGAATGATGTTCTGGGGTAGGTCTGATGCACTAAGACCATTCTTAACTCTTCCTTTAACGTACGACGATTTTCCGAAAGAGCCCATAGCAAGCGATGGTACTTTCGCTCACGCCTTGGAACGATTGGTGTTTGCGTTAAGCCCTCAAAATGAAAAGAAAATTCTACATGTAAATAGAGCTGAATACACGGAGAATGCCAGCTTTTACGAATCTCAAGAAGATTTTTCAACGTCTATTCTGCATAAGGACGTAAAGGTACTCTCATATTACCTGCCGCAGTTTCATCCCATTCCTGAAAATGATAAATGGCATGGAGTGGGTTTCACAGAATGGACGAAGGTTAGAGCCGCGAATCCTCTATTCAAAGGCCACTATCAGCAGCACGTTCCACACGAGCATATGGGATACTATATAATACACGACGCTAGCGTGTTGGAAAAACAAGCTGAGATGATGAAAAAATCCGGCGTGTTTGGTCAGATATTTTACCATTATTGGTTTTCAGGGAAACTTATTCTCGAAGGCCCATCCAAGATTTTATTAGATAACAAGAATATTGACATGCCGTTTTGTTTCTGTTGGGCCAATGAGAATTGGACCAAGAGATGGGATGGGTCTGACAATGAGATACTGCTTGAGCAAATTTACTCGGCTGACGATGCGAGAGCATTTATTAGATACCTAATTCCGTTCTTTAAAGATCATCGTTATATTAAGGTCGAGGGACGACCAGTCTTGCATATCTATAGGCCCAAATCGGTCCCAGATATTGCCGAGTATTTGGCGGTATGGGAGGAAGAATGTGGGCTGGCAGGACTTCTGAAGCCTTATGTTGTTGCTACCCTTGCAGCTGGGGCGTTCAGTCCAGAAGAGTATGGTTTAGATGCAGGCGCCGATCGGGTCCTGTACGATTGGACCAATGGCGCTGTACCTGACATAACCTCAGAAGTTGATTCTTATTACGAGTTGAGTGGCAGGGTGTTCTCTTATGAGAAAATTGCAAAATTTTATCAAAATCAAATACATAAAGACGATTTTGACCGCTTTCCATCAATTGTTCCTAATTGGGATAACACGGCGCGCTACCAGAATAGAGCGCATGTTCTTCACGGGAGCACTCCCGAAAAATTCCAGTCATGGATGGAGGCATTGGTCCACAGAGCGAATATGACGCTTCCGGCGGATAGGCGGTTTATTCTGGTTAACGCTTGGAATGAGTGGGCAGAGGGTGCGCATCTGGAACCAGATATGCGATCTGGGTTTGCGTATCTCAATAGCGTTGGTCGCGCATTATCCAACATTGCGTACGCAAAATCAGGCCATCCTATATATGGCATGAGGCCGATTGAGGCCCTAGAGAAACGAGCTAAGGATACCGGTTCTATAATGCTGGTATCGCATAGTTGGGGTGGCGGTACAGAGCGTCATGTTAATGACATGATTGACCTTCTCCGCAAGGAAAGCATCATCTTATTGGCACTGCGAGTTGACCCGCAAGATGGGTCTCGGTTTATTCTGGATGAGATATTAGACGAAGATACGGAAGAAATTGCATCTTTTAGTATTCATGATGATCCGTCGATCCTATCGGACATTTTAAGAAAACTCTCTACAAAGCTGGTTCATGTACATCATTTAATTGATCTCCCAAAGGGGGCTGGCGATTGGTTGATGTTGGCTTGTGCTGGGGAGGGGGTTCCTTACGATGTAACGTTGCATGACTATTTCTCTGTTTGTCCCCAGGTTCATTTTGTGGGGCCAGATGGCCTGTATTGTGGTGAGCCAGGCGAAACCACATGCAATAAGTGTTTAGTTTCTACGCACAATCCGCATGCTGGCTCTATCGAGCGCTGGCGAAAGGCTTCAAGGCGTTTTCTATCTGGCGCTCGCCGTCGTTATGTTCCGGATAGCGATGTTGAGAGCCGCTTCAAGCGCTTTTACCCAGAACTGAGTTTTACTGTTAGGCCGCATCCAGAACGTAAGATGATGTTCAATATTGTTAACCAGAACGCATCATCCGTTGAACGGCATTACGTTGTTATTGGGCACATGGCGCCTCACAAAGGATCGAAGATAATATATGATTGTGCTAAGTACGCAGCTGATAATGCAATCCCCTTGCGGTTTACCATACTAGGGACGACCGATATCACACCTGAACTGAATGAGCTTGGTAATGTCGCAGTTCTTGGAGCATTTAACAGGAACGATCTTAATGATCTAATGGTTAGTAT
>Ga0224750_1029_pt1 | contig 16671 bp, 13 predicted proteins | sample LIM_F_Vancomycin_2_FD_182072 | JGI IMG/M metagenome (GOLD analysis project Ga0224750, IMG submission 182072) | Enriched cells from gastrointestinal tract of the lab mouse from Pacific Northwest National Laboratory (PNNL), Richland, Washington... | ecosystem: Host-associated > Mammals > Digestive... | reverse complement strand
AAACTGATCGCTTACTTGGAAGTTCTGCATGTGGAAGAGGACATGCTTCTCTCTATGGATGAGCTTCGGGCCTTTTTGCGGTCAAATACGATCGTAAGCGGTCTGAGTGACCAGGTCTTATACCAGATTGTTGCGAACCCCCGGGCCTTTTTAAATAAAAAAACGGTAATTGCCGAAGGGAAGAAGCCTGTAAACGGGACAAACGGTTACATTGAATATGTTTACGAATTGAGCCGTCAGGAGAAAAAACCTATGGAAACTGCGGATGGCCGGGTAAACTACAAAGAAGTTACGATACTTAATAATGTAAAGAAGGGCCAGTTGATTGCCAAAAGGATTGCAGGCCGTGATGGAAGCCCGGGAATGACCGTCACCGGCGAGGCCATACCTCCCAAAAAGCCGAAAGAAGCCCGTTTTCGCATAGGAAAAAATGCAGTAGCAGATGCTGAACAAATGCATTTGTATGCCACTATTGATGGGCTCGTAACCAAAACCGACAGAGGAAAGATCAATGTTTTTCCTGTTTACGAAGTTAATGGGGATGTTGACTATAATATAGGAAATATTGATTTTGTGGGAACCGTAGTTATTCGGGGAAATGTGCTACCGGGCTTTCGGGTCAAGGCATCCGGCGATATCAGGATAGTCGGGGGTGTAGAAGCAGCTGAACTGGAGGCTGGAGGCTCTGTTGATATTACAGCAGGCATTCTAGGCCACAATAAGGCGCGTATAATCGCCGGAATGAATGTGAAAAGCTCTTTTATTCAAGATGCTTATGTAGAAGCCGGGGATTCCATCGTGGTGAATCAGAGCATCATGCATTCTATGCTGAGGGCAGGTAAAACCGTCCAATGCAGTGGTGCTAAGGGACTGATAGTCGGTGGGACGATTCAGGCAGGAGAGCTCGTTAGCGCGAGGACAATTGGAAATTCCTTGTCCACGGTTACTGTCATTGAGGTAGGAGTATTGCCTCAACTCCGGAATGAACTGTCCGGGCTCAGACAACAGCTTAAAGAATTAATGGACCATCAAATGAAAACGGATAAAGCGGTTGCTTTATTGGACCAGCTTGCTGCAGCAGGGCAATTAACGGGAGATAAGCTGGAAATGAGAGTAAAGCTGAGCCGGACCAAAAAACAGATGGTGCAGCAGCAGGCGGAGATCAAAGAACGCATTTTGGAATTGGAGCAGTCGCTGGAAGAGACGAATCAGGCTCAAGTACAGGTGAATTCTATTGTATACGGTGGAACGAAAGTGGTCATAGGCCGTTACACACGATTTGTAAAAGACCCTATCAATAAAATCAAATTTGTTCTGGCAGACGGAGATATTTCAATCGCCAATTTATATTAGATAGTAACATTAAGCAGGCGTCGATGGAGGAATGGTTATGAGCTTTCATTCGATTGATTTACAGCTTGCCATACATAAAAATGACCAGGCCGGATTAAAACAGCATCAGATGATGCAAAAACCGTCTGAAGACCAGGTCATAACGGGACAGGAAACGATGAAACTGGCAGAGAAGAAGCTCCGGCAAAGCACACAGGTGGATAAATCAGGGGCTTCCGGGATTCAGGATGACGGACAACGCGGACAGAATGGCCGCAGGGAGGAAGGAAATACAGATCAAGCCGAAGATCAAGAAACGAATGCACCCCGATTAAAGCATCCCTACAAAGGACGCTTTATCGATTTATCCTTATAGAATCAAAACTTTTTACTTCTCCATCATGAAAGGTGTTAACAGCATGCAGCCATGGGTTTATATTGTTCTTGTGGGTTTATGCATTCTTGTCTTTGCACTGCTTCGCAGACAGGAAAAAACCGGCCAATCAGAAAGCAGCATACTGCCGCAGGTAGGACAGCTGATGGATCACTTTGCGGCTGATTTGGAAGAACAGAATGAAGCTTTGATGAAAGTCCTGCAAACGAACAAACAGGAAAACGAGATGAAGCTTTCCCGGATGCAAGGGCATATTGATTCTCTTGAGGGTCAGGTCTCCCAGTTAGCCTTGGCCCAAGCTGAATTAGCAGCCGCCGTTCAGGGAATCCGTAGCGAGAACATTCAGATGCAGCCTGTTCAGGATTCGGAATCTACGGGTGAAAATACCTCGGGTTTACCAAACGGCTTTGAAATTGGGATTCCGAATGAACCAAGCATTCGCCAGCGCTATCCGGATATTTTTCGGCTGCACGACCAAGGAAAGTCCGTTGAATACATTGCCAAAAAGACAGAAATGAACAAAGGGGAAGTTGGGCTGATTCTCGGTTTGGCAAAACAGGAGGAACAGGATCGTGTTTAAAAATAGGTATTTTCTAATTGGTCTTGGTTCCGGGTTAATTGCGGGAGCTCTATTGCTGCAGCTGATGAACGTTGCCGTAAAGCCGGCTCAGTCCCCCCATACAGCGGAAGTAATTCTTAAAGAAATGGATCCCGCTTCTTTAAAGGAAGCTGCAAAATCTTATTACCAGATTTTTGATAAACAAGAGAAAGTATATACCCAAGATCAGTTTAAAGAAGAGTTAAGCAAACAGCTGGAAGGTGAGGCAGCAAATAAAGAAGAAAAAGCCGGCGGGAAGCAAGGATATTTATATGTCGCCTCAAACATGGACTCCAAATCGGTCAGTGACCTTCTTGAAAAAATGGGATTCGTACAGGACAGCAAAAAGCTTCAGCAGGAGCTTAATAACAGGAACCTGCAAACTAAAATCCAGACCGGTCTGCATCATTTTGAAGGACAGCCTTCACTGGATGAGATCATCACCAATTTGACTACCTTACCATAAAACAGGCTGCCGCAGTCGCAGAAAGGCGCCTGTTTTTCTGTTTAAATTCGTTTTGATACGGATAGCCAAAGTGTTGCAACGGGTTCACAGTTGTGGTATATTTATTGACGGTGTTATTACACACGTCTGTCAATTTGCTTAACGGTGCTTGCTGAAAGGCGAGTTTTAAGTAAAGATGCGATGGGCGGAGGATCACTATAAAACCATTTTTAGAGGAGGTGTGTGAGGATGGCAGTTATCTCCATGAAACAGCTGCTTGAAGCTGGGGTACACTTCGGTCACCAAACCCGTCGTTGGAACCCGAAAATGGATAAATACATCTTCACCGAAAGAAACGGAATTTACATCATTGACCTGCAAAAGACAGTTAAGAAAGTTGAGGAAGCTTACAACTTTGTTAAATCTCTTGCTGAAGAGAATGGAACCATTCTTTTCGTAGGTACAAAGAAACAGGCCCAAGACTCTGTAAAAGAAGAAGCCGAACGTTGCGGTATGTTCTATATCAACCAACGTTGGCTTGGCGGTACACTGACAAACTTCCAAACTATTCAAAAGCGGATCAATCGTCTTCGCGAACTGGAAAAAATGGAAGAGGACGGAACTTTCGACTTGCTGCCTAAAAAAGAAGTTATCCTTCTGCGCAAAGAAAAAGACCGTCTTGAGAAATTCCTCGGCGGTATTAAAGGCATGAAAGGCTTACCAAGTGCATTGTTCGTCATCGACCCGCGTAAAGAACGCATCGCAGTTGCTGAAGCCCGTAAATTGGGTATCCCGATCGTAGGTATCGTGGACACTAACTGTGATCCGGATGAAATTGATTACGTGATTCCTGGTAACGACGATGCAATTCGCGCTGTCAAACTTCTCACTGCTAAGATGGCAGACGCTGTAATTGAGTCTCACCAAGGTGAAGAAACAACTGCTTAATTGATATAAGCGAAAGAAAAAGGGTGGGTTGAAGGTGCTTAAGCCTATCACCCACCCTTTTTTTAAAAGATAAGCTCTTTGAGCAGTATCTTATTCAAGTACTTACGTAAACTATTCGGGAGGTTCCAAAATGGCAATTACCGCAGCTATGGTAAAAGAACTGCGCGAAAAAACAGGCGCAGGTATGTTAGATTGTAAAAAAGCACTGGATGAAGCAAACGGTGACGTTGCTAAAGCAACCGAGCTTCTTCGTGAAAAAGGCCTTGCTGCCGCAGCGAAAAAAGCCGGACGTGTAGCCACGGAAGGCATGGTTGAATCCTATATTCATGCAGGCGGACGTATCGGAGTTCTGGTTGAAGTAAACTGCGAAACCGACTTTGTTGCCAAAACAGACAATTTCCGTGCCCTGGTAAAAGATATCGCTATGCAAATCGCAGCGGCAAACCCGACTTATGTTCGCCGCGAAGAAGTGCCTCAGGAAGCGATCGAGAAAGAAAAGGAAATCTTGAAAGCCCAGGCTTTGAACGAAGGTAAACCAGCCCATATCGTTGAGAAAATGGTGGAAGGCCGCATGAGCAAATACTATGAAGAAGTTTGCCTGCTTGAACAAGCTTTCATTAAAGATCCGGATAAAACCGTTGAAACTCTTTTGAAAGAGAAGATCGGTCAAATCGGTGAAAACATTTCTGTTCGTCGTTTCGTTCGTTTCGAGCTGGGTGAAGGTCTTGAGAAGAAACAGGACAACTTCGTTGAAGAAGTTATGGCTCAAGCGAAACTTTAATAGGCAACCCGAAATAGGAACACACACCGTGTTCCTTCTTTTTTAAAATAAAGTATTCACTTGAATCAATTTCATCATACAACTGGTGAGCGCTTAATCGAAAAGATATAGATAAATACGGTCCGGATTTAACTATATCTTGTACCCGTTTGAAAATCTAAGTTATGAAATGGATTCATTTAAGAAATGATAAGCTTTTTTGGGAAACGGAGGGTTTTTAAAGTTGGAGCGACCTTTTTTCAAACGTGTTATTCTTAAATTAAGTGGGGAAGCTTTGGCAGGACAGCAGGGGTACGGCATCGATTCCGAGATGATCTCCTCGATTGCGGCTCAAGTGAAAGAAGTTGTCGACTTACAGGTGGAAGTGGCAATTGTCGTAGGTGGAGGCAACATTTGGAGAGGAATCGCCGGAAGTTCCAAGGGCATTGACCGGGCCACTGCAGATTATATGGGAATGCTGGCAACGGTAATGAACTCCCTGGCATTGCAGGACGCACTTGAAACTATAGGAGTTCCTACCCGTGTGCAGAGCTCAATATCCATGCAGCAAGTCGCTGAACCATATATCCGCCGAAGAGCTATCCGTCATTTGGAAAAGGGACGCGTAGTCATATTCGCAGCCGGAACCGGTAACCCGTATTTCTCTACGGATACAACAGCAGCGCTTCGGGCAGCGGAGATCGAGGCTGAAGTGATTCTTATGGCCAAAAACAAGGTCGATGGTGTTTACTCTGCTGATCCGTTCAAAGATGACGCAGCCGTGAAGTACGAAACCTTAACTTATTTGGAAGTATTGAATAAAAACCTGGGAGTTATGGACTCAACAGCATCTTCCCTATGTATGGACAATGATATTCCGCTAATTGTCTTCTCTATTACGGAGAAAGGCAATATCAAGCGCGTAGTGCTCGGCGAAAAAATCGGTACAACAGTTAAAGGGAGTGTATAATTCATGCCTCAATCAGTGAAAAAGAATGCGGAAGACCGTATGCAAAAAGCAGTAGCAGCTCTTCAAAAAGAGCTGGCTTCACTTCGTGCGGGCCGTGCTACTCCAGCACTGCTTGATCGTGTTCAAGTGGAGTATTACGGAGCAATGACGCCCCTGAATCAGCTGGCGAACATTAATGTGCCGGATCCCCGCACTCTACTCATCCAACCTTGGGACAAAAGTTCTTTAGGTGCTATTGAGAAGGCGATTTTGAAATCTGAGCTGGGATTAACTCCTACAAGCGACGGTACAATGATTCGTCTTACGATCCCGCCACTAACAGAGGAGAGACGGCTGGAATTGGTTAAAATGACAAAAAAATACGGAGAAGACGCGAAAGTGGCCATCCGCAACATCCGCCGTGATTCGAATGAAAGTGTTAAAAAGATGGAAAAAACGGAGATTTCAGAAGATGAATCCAGGCGTCATCAGGATGATATTCAGAAATCAACCGACAAATATATTGCAGAAGTAGATAAAGTACTGGCTGCGAAAGAAAAAGAAATTATGGAAGTCTAGCAACAAGTGAGGCCCCTTATCTATTGGTATAGCTGGGGGCTTTTCATCTTTCCTTTAATGGAGGAAAAAAGATGTTCAATCCGTTTAAAAAATGGTTTGGGAAGAGTTCCGGTCAGAAGGAGAAACCGGATGCTTCATCCATTGATCTTGAGAACGTTCCGAAACATGTGGCGATTATCATGGATGGCAACGGTCGCTGGGCCAGGCAAAGAGGCTTGCCCCGGGTAGCTGGCCATCATTCAGGTATGAAAAATGTGAAAAAAATTACGATGGCCGCCAATGACATCGGGGTACAGGTACTTACGATGTATGCGTTCTCGACTGAGAATTGGAAGAGACCAAAGGAAGAAGTGGAGTTTTTGATGAAACTGCCGCAGGAATTCTTCCCTTTGGAAATTGATGAACTTATAGAAAATAATGTTCGCGTTCATATGACAGGCTGGTGTGAAGGACTGCCGGACCATACGCTAAAGGCAGTCGAGGGTGCCATTGAACGCACGAAGCACAATACCGGTCTTATTCTTAACTTCGCCCTTAATTATGGCGGAAGGAAAGAGCTTCTTTCCGGCGTCCATGAAGTGGTTCGGGATGTGAAATCCGGTAAACTTGATCTGTCGCAGCTCGACGAAGAAACTTTTTCCGGGTATATGCTGACCGCAGGTTTGCCTGATCCGGATTTATTAATCCGTACAAGTGGCGAGCTGAGATTAAGCAATTTCCTCTTATGGCAGCTGGCCTATACGGAACTATGGTTCACAGATGCCTACTGGCCAGAATTTACTGAATCTCATTTTTATCAAGCTATTGCGGAATATCAACGTCGTGCAAGGCGGTATGGCGCAGTATAATTACGGTATGGAGGTAGTATCTTTTGAAGCAGCGTATTGTCACAGGTGTGGTTGCCGGTGCGGGATTCATTGCTCTGTTAATTCTCGGCTCCTATTGGTATGCCGCTTTACTCTTGCTCATGGCAATTATCGGCTATGACGAATTTGTCCGGATGATTCATATGAAAGCAAACAAGGGAACGTATGCAGCAGGCTGGCTGGGATTGATCGTGCTTACAATTCCCTGGAACCTGACAGGATGGTCTTTTCAGCCTGATACTTCTGCAGTCATCTGGCTGCTGATGTTTGTTTTGCTCGCCATTACGGTTTTGTCCAAAAATAAAATTACAATCGATCAGATTGCCCTCCTCTTTATTGGAGTAGTTTACATAGGGATTGGGTTTTATTATATGATCTTCACGCGTCTTGAAAATGGCTTGTTCTGGACACTGCTCATCTTTCTTTGCATATGGGCTAGTGATGCAGGAGCTTATTTTGTCGGATCAAAGCTGGGGAAACACCCGCTTTGGCCGGTTATAAGCCCTAAAAAGTCTGTGGAGGGTTCCATTGGCGGTGTAATTATTGCCGCAATCGTAGCAATAGCTTTTGCGTTATATGATCCGGAACTGCTTTCAATCGGACGGGCAGCCCTGCTTGGTGTTGTTATAGCTGTAGTAGGCCAGCTGGGAGATTTAATCCAATCGGCATATAAACGGGTCAAAGGCATTAAGGATACAGGCGCCATCCTTCCGGGGCACGGGGGCATACTCGACCGTGTGGACAGCTGGCTTATCGTCTTTCCTATCGTTCACTTGCTGTCTTTGCTTCCATAAGTTTTAGGGGAAATTCAGGAAACGGAGATGCTTATGCTAACAACAAAATCAATTTCAATACTCGGATCAACAGGTTCAATAGGAACCCAAACGCTAGAGGTGGTCGAAAATCACCCGGAATTGTTCACCGTTAAAGCATTGGCAGGAGGACGTAATATTAATTTACTTGCTGAGCAGGCCAGAAAGTTTAGGCCGGAGATGATTTCGGTTGCCGACAAGAAACTCGCGGAACAAATAAAATCTCTGGTTCCGCCGGATACGAAAATTTTCTATGGCGAAGAAGGGTTGATCGAAGCGGCGGCGGGGACGGATGCTGATGTGACACTAACGGCAGTTGTGGGAAGCCAAGGTCTAAAGCCAACTCTTGCTGCCATAGAATCAGGTAAACAAATTGCACTCGCCAACAAGGAGACTCTGGTAAGTGCCGGACATCTGGTTACGGAAGCAGCCCGGAAGCATAAAGTTACTCTGCTCCCCCTAGATAGTGAGCACTCTGCTATTTTTCAATGTCTAAACGGAGAAAACAGCAAAGACGTTCGTGCTATTACGTTAACGGCTTCAGGCGGTTCTTTTCGGGACAAAACCCGTGATCAGCTGCAGGGAGTCACAGTGAAGGAAGCATTGAACCATCCGAACTGGTCAATGGGAGCAAAAGTAACGATTGATTCGGCAACAATGGTTAATAAAGGACTGGAAGTAATTGAAGCTCACTGGCTTTTCGGGGTTCCTTATGGACAAATTGAAGTTATGATCCATCCCGAGAGTATTATCCACTCTTATGTCGAATTCCAAGACTACAGTATTATAGCTCAATTGGGTCTTCCTGATATGAGAATTCCGATTCAATATGCCCTAACCTTTCCTAACCGCCTGCCGTCTCCAGGTAAGAGTCTTAACCTTGCCGAGATCGGCAAGCTGCATTTTCAAAGAATGGACTTTGACCGTTTTCCATGCCTTAGAATGGCATATGAATGCGGAAAGGCTGGAGGTACAGCCACAACCGTATTCAATGCAGCTAATGAAGTGGCAGTTGCCCGGTTTTTAAAAGGTGAAATTTCTTTCCTCAAAATTGAAGATTTGATTGAACGTACGCTAGATGCGCATAATCCGGAAACAATGCCGTCTTTGGAGGAGATAACAGAAGCAGATTCATGGGCTAGAACATTTGCCTCGCAAATCCGTTAAGTTTCTCTGTAGGTCATATGGGTCAAAGAACCATAAAGAGTCAACTTAATTAGACGAGCCGTCAGCCGCGGTGCCGGTTGTCAGGCTCTTTTTTCAACAAGGGGAAAGTCAATTGAACCATTTCCCCGTATGCTTAAATTAAAAATAAGCGAATCAATTTCATCATTTAGATTTCCATCCGACCGGATCTTTCTTAAAACAGGAGGGTAAAGTTGTTACTGATTACTTCTAAACAGGATCCCTCTCTCGTATACATGCCATAGGTTTGGTATGGCTTGTTTTAAACTTAGAAATAATGTTAATCTAAGACATATGACCAAAGGAGGGATGGTGCGGCATGATCGAAACCGCTTTGAAAGTGATCTTTCTATTTTTCGTCCTCGTATCTATCCACGAGTGGGGACATTTTTATTTTGCCAAGCGTGCCGGCATTTTGGTCCGCGAGTTTGCCATCGGCTTTGGGCCAAAGCTGTTCTCTCATAAAAAAGGTGAAACCAGATATACGCTGCGCCTTCTTCCATTTGGCGGTTATTGCCGTATGGCCGGGGAAGACCCTGAAGTAGTAGAAGCGCAAAGCGGCCAAACCATTGCCGTGGAGTTGAATAATGAGGGGAAGATCGGCAAGATTTATCTGGACCAGCTTGATCGAAGATCTCATGTTATTCAAGGGGTTATTGAAGAGATTGATCTCGAAAGAGAACTCTTTATCCGGTTGGATGTAGGAGGAGAATCTGTTCAATATCCTGTTCAAGAAGATGCCATGATCGTGGCCAAAGGCAAGGAAACCCAAATTGCCCCTTACGACCGGCAATACTCCAGCAAGACTGTCGGAGCACGTGCTTTATCCATAGTGATGGGACCAGTCATGAACTTTTTGCTTGCTATAGTCTTGTTCCTGATTCTGGTCATCATGAGCGGAGTCCCGACAAATGTAAAAATGGACTCAGTGATGGCTAATCAGCCTGCTGCCAAAGCTGGCCTGAAAGCCGGGGATATTGTGGTATCTGTTAACAACGAACCGATTGGTGCCGATCAGGACAAGTTTAAAAGACTCATTCAGGCATCACCGGACCAAACGATGGATTGGGTAGTAAAACGCGGTAATGAAGAGATTCCTTTAAAGGTAACACCGGAACAAATTGATGGGACTATCATGGTAGGAGTGCGCATAACGGCGGATACAAGAACGGCTTCTTTCAAAGAAGTTATGACAGGCACCTACAATTATGTCGTCAATTCTACGGTAGGCATCATGGACGGATTCAAAAAGCTGGTGCTGGGTGATTTCAAGATGGATGATCTTGGTGGCCCTGTCCGCATTGTGGAAGTTACCGGACAATTTGCATCGGTTGGATTTTCTGCTTTCCTTTACTGGATGGCACTGCTCAGCCTTTACCTTGGAATATTCAACCTTCTTCCATTTCCGGCCTTGGACGGAAGCCGTCTTGTTTTCTTGGGTCTGGAGGCGGTCAGAGGGAAACCGGTCGATCCTAATAAAGAGGGGATGGTCCACTTCATCGGTTTTGCCATGTTGTTCATGCTGATGATAGCCGTGACCTACAACGATATTTTAAGATTGATCAAACAGTAATATAGTTTTACTATAGTATCAGTGTATGAAGTTGTCTGCCGCCGGGACTGCCGGCAGCAGACTGTGAGGAGGAGCATATGTCGAAGGATAAGCAGTTTGTCAAAGAGATTACACCTCAGCAGGAGGACTTCTCGCAGTGGTATATTGATGTGATCAAAAAAGCGGATTTAATGAGTTATTCACCCGTTAGAGGCTGTATGGTTTTCAAACCGGACGGATATGAAATTTGGGAAAACTGCCAGCGCGTTTTGGATGATATGTTTAAGGAAACGGGTCATCGCAATGCTTATTTTCCGCTCTTTATTCCGGAAAGTTTTTTCCAGAAAGAGAAAGAACATGTGGAGGGTTTCAACCCTGAATTACCTTGGGTAACTGAAGCGGGTGGCGAAAAGCTGGAGGAACGGCTGGCAGTTCGTCCGACTTCAGAAACCATGGTAGGCCATATGTATGCGGAATGGATTAATTCCTACCGGGACCTTCCACTGCTGATTAACCAATGGGCGAACGTAGTACGCTGGGAAAAAAGAACACTCCCATTCCTGCGAACGAGCGAATTTTTATGGCAAGAAGGGCATACGGCACATGAGGATGAAGCGGATGCCAGAAAAGAAACGATGCAGATGCTGGAAATCTACCGTACCTTTGTCGAAGATTACTTGGCTATTCCTGTTATTACCGGACAAAAAACACCATCCGAAAAATTTGCCGGGGCTATCGATACGTACTCTATTGAAGCGATGATGAAGGACGGCAAAGCGGTACAGGCAGGCACATCGCATTACTTGGGAACAAATTTTGCTGAAGCATTTGATATTAAATTTTTGAATCGTGAAAATAAGCATGAGTTTGTTCATACCACATCCTGGGGAGTATCGACCCGCTTGATTGGTGCTATGATTATGGCTCACGGTGATGACCGCGGACTTGTGATGCCGCCGAAAGTTGCTCCGACCCAGGTTATTATGATTCCAATAGGACCGGCTAAGACCAGAGACCAGGTCCTCGCTAAGACATACGAACTTCAGACAGAGATCAAAAAAGCCGGTTTCCGGGTACGGGTGGACGCCCGTGAGCAAAGTCCGGGCTGGAAGTTCAACGAATACGAAATGAGAGGGGTCCCGGTACGGGTAGAGCTTGGCCCCCGCGATATGGAAAATGGACAGGTGATTCTTGTATCCCGTGTAACCGGAGAAAAGAAAGTGGTAGCACAGGATAACCTGGTTGAAGAGATCACCCGGCTTCTTGATGAGGCTCATAACCAAATGTTTGCCAAAGCGAAGCAGTTCCTGGAAGAACATATGATCAGTGTGGATACACTGGATGAATTTAAAGCATTTTTGGAAGCCAAGCGCGGCTTTGCATTAGCCGGGTGGTGCGGTTCAGAAGCTTGTGAAGCTACAGTTAAGGATGAAACTGGTGCTACGAGCCGCAACATTCCATTTGAACCAGGAGAACATAAATCTACGTGTCTCGTTTGCGGAGCACCTGCTAAGCATACGGTGGTATTCGGCAAATCTTATTAATCGGGCAGTCCGGGGCAAAAGAATTTACTTTTGCCCTTTCTTATTGACTACTGCCAAACAGGCGGTAATACGGGGAGGATGGACATGGCGAATACGGCAGAGAAAAGGAAGCGGTTCGAGCTTTTGATGCAGCAGGCAGAGATCCCTTCCGAACTGGCGCAAGCCTTTTTTTCGGATGCCTACATAGAGAAGGTGGAATGCAGCCGCACGAACCGCGAGTGGACATTTTATTTACTGAAATCAACTATAGTTCCTCAGGAAGCGTACAGGAACTTTTGCAAAAGAATTCAAGAGAAATTTCAGCATATCGCGAAAATACGATTTAAACTGCACATGCAAGAGGCACAGCCTGCCGAAGTAGTAGAACAGTTTTGGAGCTTGTTTATCGAATGGGTACAGCGGGAAGCCGTGTCCGTGAACGGTTGGCTAAGCCGGGCAAAAGTAGAGGTTCAGGATCATCTATTAACGTTAACCCTGCTGGACAATATTGGGCTTGAACTGGCAAAAAAGAAAAAGATGGACGAATGGGTCCGCACCTTTTTCATGGAATATTTCATGACCGAGTTGTCGGTTCGATATGCGGTAAGCGAGACGTCGGAAGAAGAGTACGTTCAGTTTGCCAAACAGATTGAAGAAGAAGAAAAAGTGGTTACTCAGGAAATCATGCAATCAGTTAAACAGGAAGAAGCAGCCGCAGCAGAAGCCTTGGATGCTGATGTGCAGTTGATGGTCGGTTATGAAATTAAAGATATGCCGGTTCCGATTATGGAAGTAATTGATGAAGAAAAGAAAATCACCATTCAGGGAACAATTTTTGGCCTGGAAATGAAAGAACTGCGCAACGGGAGTACGCTCTTTACTTATAATCTTACAGATTTTACCGATTCTATTATGATGAAATCATTTGCTAAGACAAAGGAAGATGTACGTGTACTTAGCCTTCTGGCTAACGGCAAATGGATTCGGGCCAGAGGCCGGGTGGAATATGACCGTTTCATGCAGGTACCTGAGCTTGTAATGATGCCGTCCGATATCAATGAAGTTCTTCCTCCCAAAGAGAGGACAGATGATGCGGAAGAGAAGCGGGTAGAATTCCATCTTCATACGACGATGAGCACCATGGATGGAATTACACCGGTAGGAGAGTACATTAAGACAGCTGCCAAATGGGGCCACAAAGCTATTGCAATAACGGACCATAGCGGGGTTCAATGTTACCCAGATGCCAACAAGGCAGGAAAGAAACACGGCATTAAAGTCATTTATGGGCTGGAAGCTAACGTGGTTAATGACTCTGTACCAATTGTTGAAAACTCCAAAGAAATCAAATTGAAAGAAGCTACTTATGTTGTGTTTGATATTGAAACGACCGGCTTATCCGTTATTAATAACAAGATTATAGAAATAGCCGGAGTGAAAATGAAAGATGGAAAAGAGATTGGACGGTATACAACTTTTATCGACCCTCATGAAAAGATTCCATATAACATTCAGCAGCTGACCAACATCACAGATGAGATGGTACAGGGAGCCCCTGATATCGCCGAGGAGCTGCCGAAATTTGTCGAGTTTGTAGGGGACGCTGTGCTTGTTGCGCACAATGCCAGATTCGATATGGGCTTTATCCAGGCGAATCTGAAAAACATTGGCATGCCTGAACTGCCCAACCCTTCTCTGGATACCCTGGAGCTGGCGAGACTTCTATTCCCGTCCTTGAAAAATCATAGACTGAATACACTTGCCGATAAGTTCAAGGTCAGCCTGGAGAATCATCACCGGGCCATTGATGATACGGTTGCACTTATGCATATTTTAAATCATTTACTTCAAGTAGCAGAGGAACAGAACCTGACACAGCTGAACCGGTTGAATGATCATGTGGGAAAAGATTTAAGAAATACAAGACCGTTCCACTGCTGCATATATGCCAAAGATATGGTTGGGAAGAAGAATCTGTACAGGCTTGTTTCTTTATCGCACACGGAATATTTTCACAGGGTAGCTTGTATTCCTAAAAGCAAACTGATTGAACTGCGGGAAGGACTCATCATTGCTTCAGGCTGTGAAAAAGGGGAATTTTTCGAAGCGGTTCTTAACAAATCGATGGAAGAAGCCGAGGGAATTGCTGAGTTTTATGATGTTTTGGAAATACAGCCTGTTGATTATAATAGGCATCTGGTAGAAAAAGGGCTTGTAGGCAGCAAAGCGGATCTGGAGGATGCGGTGAAACGTATTATCAGGATTGGTGAGAAACTTGGTAAACCGGTTATAGCCACCGGTAATGTCCACTATCTTCACCCAAGGGATAAAGTATGCCGGGATATTACGATTAACGGCATAACCGGATTTAGCCCGCTTAAGGACATGAAAAAACCGGATGCCCACTTCCGAACTACTTCCGATATGCTGGAGCAATTTCAATTCCTCGGCAAAGAGAAAGCCTATGAAGTAGTCGTCAAAAATACGAGCGAACTGGCAGACCGCTTCGAAGAACTCGAACTGTTCCCGGACAAGCTCTTTACCCCGAATATTGAAGGAGCAGACGAGGAAATCCGGACAAAATGCTATAATACGGCGAAGCAGATTTATGGCGAAGACCTTCCCCAGGTTATTATTGACCGGCTTGAGAAAGAACTTGTTCCGATTATCAAATACGGGTTCTCTGCAAACTATCTCATCTCGGAGAGACTGGTTAAAAAATCGAATGAAGACGGCTATCTGGTTGGATCACGGGGTTCCGTCGGATCTTCTGTTGTGGCAATGATGCTTGGAATATCTGAAGTTAATCCGCTTCCTCCCCATTACATTTGCAGTTCCTGCAAACACAGTGAATGGTTCATGGACGGAAGTGTACCCAGCGGATTTGATCTCCCTGACAAGGAGTGCCCGCATTGTGGCGGAAAGCTGAAGGGTGAGGGGCAGGATATTCCGTTCGAAACATTCCTCGGTTTTAAAGGCGACAAGGTACCGGATATTGATCTCAACTTTTCCGGTGAGTATCAGCCAGTGGCCCATAATTACACAAAGGTGCTCTTTGGCGAGAAAAATGTATTCCGGGCAGGAACAATAGGAACGGTGGCGGAAAAAACAGCATTCGGCTATGTGAAAAAATATGAAGAAAGCCTTGGAAAAAAATGGAGGAATGCAGAGATAAGCCGGCTTGCTTCAGGGTGTACCGGGGTTAAAAGGAGTACAGGACAACATCCTGGGGGAATTGTTGTAGTACCGGATTATATTGAAGTGGATGATATTACGCCTGTTCAATTTCCGGCGGATGATACGAAATCAGAGTGGAAAACAACCCATTTCGATTACCACGCCTTTGATGCGAACTTGCTAAAACTGGACATTCTTGGTCACGATGACCCGACTATGATGAGAATGCTTCAGGATTTAACCGGCGTAGATCCGTTGACAATTCCAATGAATGACCCGAAGGTAATGAGCATCTTCAATTCGACGGATGCACTTGGCGTAACTCCCGAACAGATCCGTTCTCCTGTAGGCACTTTCGGAGTGCCGGAGATGGGTACTAAATTCGTTCGCCAGATGCTTCAGGAAACACAGCCGAGCAGCTTTGCGGATTTGCTGCAAATTTCCGGCTTGTCCCACGGCACGGGGGTTTGGCTTGGCAATGCCCAGGAACTGATACGAAAAGGCATATGCAGCATTAAAACCGTTATCGGCTGCCGGGACGATATCATGTTGTACCTGATCTATAAAGCCGGCATGGATGCAGGGCTGGCTTTTAAGATTACAGAGAGCGTGCGGAAAGGAAAGGGGCTTACGGACGAATGGAAAGAGGAGATGAAAAAACACAACGTGCCGGATTGGTATATTGAATCCTGCGAACGGATTGAGTATATGTTCCCGAAAGCCCACGCCGCAGCTTATGTCATCTCGGCTGTTCGCACGGCGTACTACAAGCTGTATTATCCTATCGCTTTCTATGCTACTTACTTTTCTGTACGGGCGGAGGACTTTGAACTCGATCTTCTTTGCCAGGGATACGATACCATTTTAAAACGACTGATTGAGATTGAGGAAAAAGGTTTTCAGGCGCTTCCTAAGGAGAGAGCGATGATTTCCATCCTGGAAATGGCCCTTGAAATGACAGCCCGGGGTTTCAGTTTCAAACCGGTTGACCTGTACCGGTCGGAAGCCACCAAATTCATTATCGACGGGGATTCGCTCATTCCTCCATTCTCAGCGGTTCCCGGTATTGGAGAGAATGCCGCTAAAAATATCGCGGCTTCGCGTGAAGGCGGAGATTTCCTCTCCATTGAGGATTTTCAGACTAGGGCAAAAGTATCGAAGAGTATAGTGGAGTTGCTGAATCAAATGGGCTGTTTCCGCGGGCTTCCCGAGTCCAACCAACTTTCCCTGTTTTAATTGGGCGCCTGAAAAGGAATTCACTATTGTCATAAGAATTAAGGTTATGGTATAATTTTTCTTGGCAATAATGAGGATATCGACTTATTAACCGGAGAGTGGGGTAACCCACTCTTTACATTTTGCTATGAGACTTTTTTGGTTACTAAGACCCGAAAAGACAGTACAGGAGGATCGGTCAACCATGAGTTCATCCATAAAAAGCATTGTCGAAGAGATGATGAAGGATTATCTCACTGAAAACGGTTTTGAACTAGTGGACATTGAATATGTGAAAGAAGGCAGCAACTGGTTTTTACGCGTGTACGTCGATAA
>Ga0224750_1028_pt1 | contig 16906 bp, 12 predicted proteins | sample LIM_F_Vancomycin_2_FD_182072 | JGI IMG/M metagenome (GOLD analysis project Ga0224750, IMG submission 182072) | Enriched cells from gastrointestinal tract of the lab mouse from Pacific Northwest National Laboratory (PNNL), Richland, Washington... | ecosystem: Host-associated > Mammals > Digestive... | reverse complement strand
TGGGAACGAAATGGAATTATACTGGGCAAAATTCGAAAATGAACCGATGTAATACCCATTTTGAACCTCAATCCGCTTTACTTCTAATACCCTTAAAGGTACGGTTAATCCGGTTTTTAGAACCTTCGAAAGCGATTCCTTCATTGTCCAGAGAACCATGAGTAAATTTTCATAGGGACATGGGAGCTGTAAAGCAAGTTCTTTTTCATGTTCTGTTAATTCTGCCTCCACTCCACTACTCATAGAAAGATCAATCTTTTCCATATCAATACCTATTATGAGCATTTCAGGAAACGCTACTGCGGCTGCAAGCTCATCACAATGGGTTAGACTTACCTGTAAGTTGCTGTTTGATTCACACACGGCAACAGGCTGATTAAAAATCCCATTTTCTATCCTTATTTTTTTGGGATTGTCTTCGCCCATTAGCCCGGATATTGCTTTTTTTGCAGAATACCTGCCCAAAAGGTAACTGGTTCTTCTCCGCTCATAAGCAAGTGTTTGAAAATAAGCATGTTCATCATCATGAAGAAAGCCTTCAACGTTATTGAGGTAATCTCCATACTTACAAAAATGAATAGGTATCTTAAAGATTTCACTCGAAGATTTTAAAAGAAAGTGGGCCGAATATGTATAATTCGTTTCAGTCCCGGCTTTTTCTAATTCGTTATGTATCATGCTCCGCTCCCCAAATCTTTTTTAAATTATTGGTATTGATATAATTTTCTTTCTGCTGTTTAAAAATCCTTTAATGAAAAAACATAGAATTTGTCGAAATTATATCGAATACGGGAAGCGTTGAATTTAAAAGGATTTGCAGAAGTCGGCAGTTACATGTTCGGGGACGAATTTGCTGAAAAGGAAGGCTATCCTTCAGTTGACCTTATCACCGGTTCCGGTTGATTCGTACCGTATATATCAAGCATTTGTTCATTCGTTGACATAAACTTATCTTCTCCTTCACGTTTTTCGGACAGCGTTCCCGGCAATCAGCAGTAAAGGAAGAAATACGCTGAATGTTAATTCCATATATGGCCAATATTTAGCGGCAAAATTGTTGTAATAAGCTACATTGGGAGCTATTACCAGGGAAATTGTAAAAATAATCATACCCAAAGGCAGTAATAGCATGCGGTCCTCTTTAAGTTTTAGCACTTGGCCCAGGCCAAGATTTAAAGCATAAAAATATACAGTGACTTTAAAGTAAACCGTTATGATCCACATAATAGCCAAAATCGCCTCAATTCTCCGGAAAAATTCCCCTATGCTTATTCTTTTGGCCAAATCGTAACTTGGATACATGTTTCTTGCGACTGGTTCAGCACCAACAACTAAAATCGTCAGGGTAACGGTTATAATCAGGACGATTCCTCCCAATATAGCTCCAAAAAACATCGCCCGTCTTACCTCATTAGTTTTGTTTACACTCGGAAAAATCATCATAAACATAAACAGATCCATAAAAGGAAAGGCAACGCAGGCAATAGAACCCCTCAAAACCGGTTTAATTCCCTGGTCAAAAACCGGTTGTATTTTGTGCGGGTCGATGTCAGGAATGAACGATAAGGTAAATACTACAAAAAACAAAAAGAACCAGGGGAAAAAGAGCTCTGCTACACGGGTAAAAGTCTCGAGTCCAAGACGAACCCCCATGATAATAAGCAGAAGCAGTAAGATATGAATGGCTTCTACAGGGGTGTCCGACATGATTTGGGACGTTGCAAAATCTCCAATTTCCCTAAGATGTGCACTTATACAAAGCAGTCCATACCCCAAAAATAGAATGGAAACCGAAGTTCCAGCCCATTTGCCGAGAATTCGTTCATTCAACTCCACTAACGTCAGTTTAGGGTTCAGCCTGCTCGCTGAAACGAAGAGGGAAATGACGAGCAAACCGGCAGCCAAACCAATAACCATACAGACCCATGCATCCCTTTTGGCTTCAAGAGTAGGAATGGCCGGCAATACCAGAATGGAATCGCCAATCGTGACAAGAGTGGCCAATAAGGCTAGTTGGCGTCTACTGATTTTAATGGTTTCGGGCATCTGATCCCCTCCCTTATTTCAAAAATCTCATGATAAAATCGTCCAGCGGTTTGTAGATAATTGTCAGCCATTCAAAAGGACTCGGCAAAGGCACATGTAACGCCCAGACAATACTTAATCCGGTTCCCAGAAGAAGCAATAGGGCAAAAAACCATAATTCTTTGATATATCTGTTCCTTCTTAATGCGGGAACTTCAATAATGAATATCACTATAGCAACTGCTATAATCCCAAAAACGGGTACCATCTGCCTCTACTCCTCTGTTTCGTTTTGGGCTGAGTTACCCATTGTGCCCATATTGCGGATCTTAATATCCGACACCACTTTTACAGGAACATTCGGAAAGATTTCATTCCAATTCTTCCTGATTTTTCTCCATGCTTCGGGATTGGACTGATGAAGGACTTCTTCAAATCCAAAAATGTCGGCCTTATATTCGTGTTGTATTTTATCAAGTGATTTTTCTATAATACCGTTAAGCTGTTCTCTGGTTTTTTCTTGTATGTGATCAATGACCTTGGGGTCAGTCAGATCCATTTTACATTCAAGGTCAGCCAGGTTAGCTTCCATCCTCACGGCTACATTTATCTGGGGTTTTCCGTCCCTGATCTCTCCGGTCAATTTTGTTTTTGTACGGATAACATCGAGCGAGAGAATTCCCCCCTTAGAACAAGAAACAAACTCTGCTGTTTTATCCACCTTATTGGTGATATAGTTATATCCTTTACTCTCTGTTTCATCCAGCCAGCCAATCAGCTTGTCCTTCCGAAAGACAGCTGTTCCTTCAAGCTTCAAATAGGAAGGGGATTCGGGTGACTCAACATTTTTTTTCGAATCCTCCCCTGTTTTTCCATCTTCTATTTTGATACCGGTTATAGTTGGCTGTTTACTTGATGTTATAAGATCAAATAAAACATCGTCTAATTTGGCAGCTGTCGTGGGTGCCCAATATTTTTCCAGGGTTCTCAGGCTTCCGTACATCTGCAGGGCGGGAATTTTGTTCAGGTGGGTTAATATTTTAAGTGTTTCCTCCGCGTTAGTTCCCCTGGAAATCAGGGGATAGATAGCTTCCTCCCGGATTTCATTGTGCCTTGCCAGAAAATCCAGTACCGGACCTATTCCTTCACGGGCTAAGGCCTCACCAAACACAATAACATGAAGATGAGCGAGATAAATCTTCCGTGGAACCACTGTTGTCATTTTTCTGACCGCCTCAAATACGGTCCTGGCCGTCGTTGAATAAACCATCACAGGGGTTTCATACCCGCCCCCTTTCTTGGAAGCAACCTCGTTCGGAACAACAATTTGAACGGATACCCGGTACCCGTCTCCGGATTTATCAATGCCTATGGCTGATGCAATAGCGAGATCATTCAGCTCTCTCCGGCTCCAGCAACCTGTTAAGATTAAAAGGAACAGAATAGAAAGGGCTGTGAGCATTATTCTTCGGTTCATACAATTACCCCCATATTTCCAAGTTCAATCCCCCTCTTGCGGCGGCTTCGGTTTTGGTGTTTGCCCGCGGACTATATTATTCTGGCTGGTTAATCTTGGACGGGTAAGCATGGCCCATCTGGGAGTCCGAATGAACGTATCCTTCAAATCACTTGGAATAAGCGGGGCAAATGGGCTCATATAAGGAACACCAAATGAGCGCAGGCTGCATAAATGGAGAAGCAAAGCAATAAATCCCGCAAAGATTCCTAGAAGGCCAAAGGAAGCAGCCAGAATCATTAAAGGAAAACGGAGAATGCGGATGGGAATCGCCATATTGATCGAAGGGAATACAAGATTCGAGATGGCTGTTATCGACACGACAATAACCATTGCAGCTGATACCAGTCCGGCATCTACCGCAGCTGTCCCTACGACCAGGGTACCTACTATAGAAATGGCCGACCCGATAGCCCTGGGCATTCGAACTCCGGCTTCCCGTAAAATTTCGAAAGTCACTTCCATAATGATTGCTTCGAAAAAAGCTGGAAACGGAACATCTTCCCGCTGTGCCATTAAATTGATCAGAAGCTCTGACGGAATCATTTCCTGATGAAATGTAGTAATGGCAATATATAAAGAAGGCCCTAGAAAAGCGATGAAAAAACAAAGCAGGCGCAATATCCGGAGCAAACTGGCGATATCCAGACGCTGGTAATAATCCTCAGCTGCCTGAAAAAATTGAATAAATACGACTGGTGCAATGAGAACAAAAGGGGTACCGTCAACCAGTATGGCAACCCTCCCTTCCATGAGGTCAGCCGCTACAATATCGGGCCGTTCAGTTGTATAAATGGTTGGAAAAGGGGTAAAAGCGGAATCCTGAATCATCTGTTCGATATAGCCGCTCTCGAGAATGCCGTCAATGTCGATACGGTCCAGACGTTTACGTATTTCTTCAACTACTTCATCATTGGCAATTCCTTTAATATACATAAGAGCAACATTAGTTTTGGTAACCCTGCCGATCTGTGTACTTTCTAACCATAACCGGGGATCTTTTATTCTTCTTCGAATCATGGCGGTATTAGTCCGGATATTTTCGTTAAAACCCTCTTTGGGTCCACGAATAATCGTTTCAGTTGTGGACTCTGAGATACTCCGGCTTTCCCACCCTTTCATTGAGATGATGAATCCCTGGGTATATCCATCCAGCAAGAGAATAACATCTCCTGACAGGAGGGAATCAAACAAGTTCCCGAAATCCCCAACGTCTTTAACGTCCCCTGCAGTAAGCACCTTGTTTCTCAAAAAAGGCAGAAGCTCGTGTGCCCCCACATTATCACAGGGAAATTCCAGCAGAAGCGTTTCCATGATAAAGTTATTAATTGATTTTGAATCTGCTAACCCGTCCGTATAAAAAATTCCGGCATTAATTCCATTGCCGATTTGAATTTCCCGTATCACAATATCGCTACTATTGCCAAGAGTTTCACGGATATATGCGATGTTTGCCTGCAAACTTATATGCAAAGGTTCTTCTGACAGGGAATCCCCCCTGCTCTTCTGACCCGGGTCTTGGGCCTGTTTCCTCTTCTTGTTAAAAATCCGTTCCATGAATCCCACTTCATGTCTTCCCTTCATTCTTTTCCTTGATATCTAATTATTACCTTGTCGCGGCATCTGCTTGTTTATTCAAAAAATGTTGAAAAAGAGAAAAAATATCGGAATTCCATTCCTGTTTATGCTCTAATGGCAAAAAGAAAAAGAACCAAAGGGTATTCCCTTGGTTCTTTAAACTACAAATGAACTCTTAGACCAATATCTGGCATCATCTAATTGCTGGTCCATCCCCGGAGGCTGCATCCCCTCTTTGCCGCCGCATTGTTTCCATTAGGTGGTTGCATGAAACTTCAACTGGGGATCAAAACATCACATTTGTTTAATCAGCGGTAGATAAGCGGATTTCTTGTTTTTCAATGTTTGCCCGCGGCAGGAACCAATTCCAAGTGATATCCCGCTTTCCGATAAACGCTCGGCACCATGCTGGTTTCGTGATACTTGCCTGTTGTCCAAGCCTCAACCTGATCGTGGTACCAAGGACTCAGCAGTTGCCCCGATTGCCCGGGCCCCACAACATTGAACGATTTCAGAGGATCTGCGAGATCAATTACCGTTCGCCAGGCTCCTCCCAGATTCACTTCCCCTGTTTTCGCATCCCATTCCGCCATGCCTACCGTGACTTTGCTGCCACCCATGCTTACTGCCTTGCCATTAAACAAAAGTCCAAGCGGCTTAACAGTACTGAGCGGATGTGCAAATTTAATCTGGTGAAAACGGCCCCACTGCCACTTTTCCGGGTCGCTGCCTTGCAGGGAAACCGCTTGATCTACGGCAAGCTGGAAAGAGCGTATCGCTACCTTTTGGATACCTCCTTTATCATCAATCCACGGAGCCGGTTTTCCGGCAATCGCCTTTTGAAGCAGGGAATTCCGTACATTCGCTTTATTTTCAAATAATTCCATGAGATCATCGGTCACTTCAGGTTTAAATATGACTTCTTCAAGCTGTCTAATCCAAAAAGCAAAAATCAATGGAGCACCCTGTTCCGCATCATCATCCTTGTTCCAGGCCTGAAGCAAATCTGCTGCATTTTGATCAATCGGACGAAGGGAATCGTTTTTTCGCAGGGCCGCTAACAGTCCCTCCAGGAATTCCTCTGCCAGCAGATTGCGGCGGTCAAATTGAAGTTTCTTAAGATCCTCAACTTCTAAAATTTCCTTACTTTCCAGCACCTGTTGGATACGGGCTGCCCGGTACGGTTCAGACCAGGAGTTTGTAATGTAGTAAGGGTATTTATCATCAATGACCTTGTTATTGGCGGTTGCGATATACCCTTTTGGCGGATTAACGCTGGTCGGTAATTCTTCCCGCGGAATATATCCGGTCCATTCATATTCGCCAGTCCACCCCGGAACCGGAACCTGACTGTTCCCGCTTGACCGGATGGGGATTTTACCGTTTGCCCTGTAAGCTATGGTCCCGTCATTCGAGGCAAAAACAAAGTTTTGAGCAGGAGCCTCAAAATAAGAAAGTGCTTCTTTAAACTCCTCTCAATTCCGTGTTTTGCCAAACCGCTGAAACGCCTCAAGTTCTTTTGTAGGCTCCAACGCGGTCCATCGCAACGCAAGCGCCAGATCTTGCCGATTATCCTCAGCGAATTCGGAAATGATCGGACCATGCCTTGTTACAGCCACCAGATAAGAAACCGCAGGTTTACCCTTGACCTTTATCTCTTCGTTATAGAGCTTAGCAGGCTCCCATTTTCCCATATATTCAAATTCATTCGGATTGTCCGGATTTCGTTTCTCTATGTATAGATCCTGGACATCCGGGTTCAAATTTGTGACTCCCCAGGCCAAATGCTGATTATGACCAAGAATAATACCCGGAATGCCTGCGAAAACAACTCCGCTAACATTCAAATCTTCTGCCTGAAGGTGTGTTTCATACCAAATCGATGGAGTACCGAGTTTCAGATGCGGATCATTTGCAAGCATGGGTTTTCCGGAGGCAGATTTTTTACCGGAAATAACCCAGTTGTTGCTGCCGCTAGACGGATCAGGGATCACGGCCGCCGCAAACATAGTACGGAGATCGATGGGATGATCCTTCATCGCTTGTATAATTAAGGGTCCCCCTTCGGGGTAAGAGGGGAATAACTCCAGCGCCATTTCCGGCGATACCCGCTGGACAAGCTGGTAGCGGAATGCCTGCCTGGCCCAATGTCTGCCCAGATCATAGGCCATATATTTGCCGATCACCAGTGAATCAACCAGTTCCCAATCATTCGGCTTATATCCCAGCAGGCAGAATTCAACCGGAAGAGATCCTGAAGCCTTTGCTTGATGAATATACTGATTCACACCTTGGGCATACCATTCCAGCACATTCTTAGCATCAGCGGAATAAGCATCCAGAGAAGCTTCTGCAGCCCTGCGCAGGCTGAACGCCCGAAAAAACTTGTCGCGCTCCAACGTTTGTTCCCCCATGACTTCACTTAACTGTCCTGAAGCTGTTCGTCTCATCATATCCATTTGAAACAACCGGTCTTGGGCCGTCACATACCCTTGGGCCACATACAAATCATGCTCATTCCCGGCCTCAATGTGCGGCACGCCGTTCACATCCCGCCAAACCGAAACCCTCTGCTGAAGTCCCTCCAGTTCCAACTTTCCCTCAATAACCGGAAGACTGCTCCGTGCAATCCAATAAGCTACACCCGTTAAGATCCCGATTAATAATACAATAATAAGCGCCGTTATCCATACGACGCGCCATCCGCCTCTTTTTTTCTTTGGCAGCCGTTCTGTGGCCGGGGATGTGCCTGTCGTATTCATCATAACCCTCCTTAAAAATAAAATTTGGGTATATGCATTTTTTGATTGGTAATTTATTCTTATTATCTTTAACAAGGTTTATGCCGGAGTTTTAATATACCCAGCAAGGAAGTTGAATTCAAAGACTTTTGTCGGCAGTCTGAGAGCCGGGAAATGTTTCCCGGCTCTCTGTTTATGATCTTTAAAAAGTGAAAATCTCTCTTATTCGTATGCGCCTTCGTGAGAGGAGCAGGATCATTGCCCGGAAATGACGTTTACCGTTTCCGTATAGATACGTTTTCGATCCTCGTTTTTCAGCAGATGGAAACTGATTAAATCAATTAAATATAATACGCTCATATCCAGGCCCGTGGATAGATACTGATATCTAACGGGATGTATGGTCCATATGACTTTATGAGCCATCTTTGTCAAGGGAGTATCCCCGAAAGCTGTGAAAGCTATCAACTTTGCTTTTTTGCCTTTGGCAGCCTCTAAAGATTTTAGCAGATCTTTAGTTTGTCCGGAACGTGAGAAGGCAATGACCACATCGTCCTTTTCTAACAACACGCTTCTTATGATCATTAAATGGGGGTCTGTCACTGCCTCGGAGTAAAACCCCATACGGCTTAAACGGTAATTAAATTCTTGTGCCGCCAGCCCTGAACTTCCTAACCCGTAGATAAATAGACGCTTCGCTTTTTTTATCAATGAGAGTACTTCTTTTAAAGGTTCATTTTCTATTAAAGATTCGATATCGTTAAACATTTCTTTATACTGATTCTTAAGTTCAACATCTAATTCATCTTTAGTATGATCATAAGATTCGCGGGCCAGTTTCAGCTTCAGTTCGACAAAATTTTGACACAGTACTTTCTTGGAAAACCTTGTTATGCTTGCAACTGAAACGCCTGTCTGATCCGCAATTTCTTTAATATGACATTGTGCAGCTGCAGCCGGTGATGACAATAGAAAATCGGCTATTTTTTTTTCTTTCTCAGAAAAAGAGGAGTACTTCGATTGAATGGTTTTTAATAATGAATCCATTTTTTCCGCCACTCCCCCTTTCCTTTTTTACTTAATTAACTGTGCAGAGCATTTATAAATCGGGCCGTTATTTGCTGCGGTCTTGTTATAGCACCGCCAACAATTACGGAATGAGCCCCCATTTCCAGGACTTTTCTCGCCATTTCAGGTGTGAAGATATTCCCTTCAGCTATTGCAGGAATAGATACCACATCTAATACTCTCTTTAAAAATGCGAAGTCATTATCATATAGTTTACAGCCTTTTGTTGCATTTGTATATCCATAAAGCGTAGTCGATACACAATCAAAACCAGCTTTTTCTGCTTCTATTGCATCTTCCACCGAAGCAATGTCTGCCATTAGCAGCATATCCGGGCTCTTTTCTTTTACATACGCTATAATGCCGGGTATTGTTTCATTCATCGGACGTTTTCTGAGCGTCGCGTCCAATGCGATCATTTCGCAGCCGCTTTCCAACAGCTCATCAATCTCTCTTCTTGTAGCTGTTATATAAACTTCACTATCCTTGTAATCTCTTTTAACAATACCGACTACGGGTACGGATACTTCCTTTTTTATGGCAATCACGTCTTCTTTAGAATTAGCACGTATACCGGATGCCCCGCCCTCTACTGCAGCTAAAGCCATTTTCGACATAATAAATGAGCTGTGAAGCGGTTCATTTTCAAGGGCTTGACAAGAGACTACCAGTTTCTTTTTGATTCTATTCAACATTTTATTACTCACCTACTATTTCTGTTATTTCATTTTTAATAATCGTTACATCCGGTCCATAAATAACCTGAACACCATTTCCGTTCTTTAGAATTCCTTTGGCTCCGGTTTGTTTCAAAACATCATCCTGAACCAAAGCCGCATTCTTAACCGTTATTCTTAAACGGGTTGCGCAGCAATCAACTGCATCCAGATTTTCCTGTCCGCCTAAAGCAGAGATAATGGTTTTGGCCCGTTCACTCTTATTAGTCATGGCAACTTGTTCGGAAGCATCTTCTCTGCCTGGCGTCTTAAAATTAAATTTCTTGATCAAGAACGAGAAGGTAAAGAAGTACAAGAAGAACCAAGGTATTCCAATTAGAGGAACCATGAACCAGTTTGTTTTATCCGCACCCTGCAGAACACCAAACAATAAGAAGTCAATCAATCCGCCTGAAAAAGTCTGGCCAATCGTGATCTCAAAAATATGGGCAAGCATAAAGGCTAAACCGTCGAAAATGGCATGAACCAAATACAAAACAGGTGCGATGAATAGGAATGCAAATTCGATTGGTTCCGTAATACCTGTTAAGAAAGAAGTAAGAGCCGCCGAGGCAAGAAGTCCGGCAACTTTCTTTCTGTTCTCGGGTTTGGCTGCGCGATAAATGGCCAAAGATGCCCCCACTAATCCAAACATCATCGTAATAAAGCGTCCGGACATAAAACGTGCAGTTCCTATATAAAATTGATGAGTGTCGGGATCAGCTAACTGTGCAAAGAAGATTCTCTGAGTTCCTTCAATGAGCTGGTCATTTATAACCATCGATCCGCCGAGGCTCGTTGTCCAAAACGGCATATAAAAGATGTGGTGAAGACCGAACGGGCCAAGCATGCGAAGAATAAATCCATAAAAGAAAGTACCAACGTAACCGGTTGTTTCAACAAGTCCGCCCAATTTAAAGATGCCGCTTTGTACAACGGGCCAAATTATAAACATAAGTGAACCAATAATGATAGCTGAAAACGAGGCAACAATTGGAACAAATCTGGATCCGCTGAAAAATCCCAAAAATTGTGGCAGTTGCGTTTTGTTATAACGATTATGAAGCCAAGCTACTAATGCTCCGACTACTACCCCTCCAAACACGCCGGTTTCAAGGGTGTGTATTCCTAGTATCATCCCTTGTCCTGCGGCAGCGGGGTTTACCGAGTTTATGGCTCCTGTAATTGTCAACAAAGCAGATATAGTGGCATTCATCACCAGATAGGCAAGAACCCCCGCAAGCCCGGCCGTACCTTTATCCGACTTGGCTAATCCGACAGCAATACCTACTGCGAATAATAAAGCTAAATTGGCAAATACTACGTTACCTGCGCTTGACATGACAGTAAAGATACCTTGAAGCCAAGCAACATTTAAAAATGGATAAGCTTGAATGGTATTTGGGTTAGAAAGCGCTCCTCCTATACCTAGTAAAATACCGGCAGCAGGCAATACAGCAATCGGGAGCATAAAAGATTTCCCGAATTGCTGAGCTTTCTCAAAGAAAATATTCATCAGTACACACCCCTTGATGTAAATTATTTTCACTATTAGTATAAAAAATAAAGGGTTTTCAGCAAGTGTTTTTTATATATTTCCCTGTACAGCCGAAGCCAGATCCATCCTTCCTTTTTGCGAATGAGCCAGAAGGAAACACAGATTGAAAAAAACAGAATCGTATGAAAATAGCCATTACTGGAAAAATCCAGTATGGCTATTAGGTAGTTATTTTTTATACGAAATCTTTGTCTATCTGGAAAACTTGACTTAAGGCTAATGTGAAATTTGTCGCCTGCTTGCAGTATTTACCCATCTTTTCTTTTAAAGATTGTAAATTTTGTTCATCATTCCATAAAGTTAAAATTTGATTTTCTATATCTGTATGTTTCCAATCGTCCAAGTGCAAAACTAATTTTTGCTCTAAAAGCCGTTCTAAATTAATTTCCTCCTGACCCGGCAGCGTATGGTACACAAGAATGGGAATTTGTTTGGATAAACATTCACTAATTGTAACTCCTCCCGGTTTGGTCAGCACGGCATCGATACAATTATATAAACGATTCATCTCTTCTCTCGATTCTATATATGCCATCGGAATAATCCGCGGATGCTTCTTGTCCATAAGATATTTATATAATCTTTTGTTTTTGCCGCATAAAACAATATAATTTACCTTTCCTGACTTTCCAATATTTCGAATAAAGGATTTAATCACCCCGGCACCAAGACTTCCCCCTGAAATCAATATGGACAAATTGGAAGAATGGGCCATTTGTTTTTTATGAACACCTGTAAGCTCAGGGTGGATAGGAATACCCGTTATGATAATTTGTTCTTTTTGAATTTCTCTTTGAATTAACCATTCTTTCATACGAAAATCCGGAACGAAATGGTAATCGATTCCTCTTCTTCCCCAAATATCATTAATAAAAAAATCTGTATAAACATTAATAACCGGAATGGAAATGATCCCTCTTTCCTTAATCCGGCTTAATAAATAAGAGGGTAAAGCATGGGTACAAAAAATATAATCAGGCTGTTTTTCATGTATTAATTTTTGTATAAATCTTAAAAAAATGATTTCCAATATAAAATACCGTCTTTCTCTTTCAAAATTACCGCAGCTCTTTCGGTAAATCCAACTATACATAAACGGCAATAGATGAATCCATTTTAAGTAAAACTTAGACACCACTTTTTCTGTTTTGCCGTAGCTATAACTTAAAATATCAACTTTTTCACAATGAATGGAAGAATCCATTACTTTGATGTGCTCGATCAGCGCATCAGCAGCTTGATGATGACCGGATGATATTTTCAAAAAAGGCAAAAACAAAACCTTTTTATTCATCTTATTCCCCCGCTACTTTTTACCTTTTCACTTAATAGTTTTTTTAGTATGTGCGGGACAAAGGCCAATCATACATTCCGGACCCATGAATCGAAAACCCTTTATAGCCATGAATTACCGCTGACAAGTTCCAATTATCAATCTATACTGGTTTATATAGAAAGGAGCCAATACTGATGTCTTTAATTTCAGCCGGATTCATCTTGATTATGCTGGCAGGCTTTCTGTATAAAGCCTATACTAATACCCGGCAAGTTAAATTTAATAAAGTGGATTTAGATATCTCGGACTGCAATGATCAAACTAAACAGCTGCTAAATGTGCTGCAAATCTCGGATATGCATCTCGAAAATATTTCGGTTCTGCCGGACCAATTATATGAGAAACTCAAAGATCAGAAAATCGATCTTATTGCCCTGACTGGAGATTTTCTTGATCGAAAAGACAGCATTCCCAAACTAATACCTTATCTTAAGGTTTTGAACAGTTTGCAGGCGAAACATGGAATCTATGCCGTTTTCGGCAATCACGACTATGTGCTGAAAGGCCAAGATTTTACTTTATTAAAGAACACTTTAGATCGTTATGGATGCAGAACGATGCAAAATGAATATGATGTAATTAGGATCAACGGAAAATCAGTGCATATCATCGGAATAGACGATTTTAGTACTAAGCGCAGCAATATAGCTGAATCGTTCAAAGGAATTAAAGAACATGAAGGCTATACTCTCGTTCTTACGCACGATCCGAATATAGTGCTAAACATGAAAAATGTTCATTACGATTATTTGCTTTCCGGGCATTTCCATGGAGGTCAAATTCATTGGCCTAAACCATACCACCTTGTTAAAATGGGCCAACTCGTTCAAATGAACATGATTAAAGGGCTTCATATTTATCACGGAAAACCATTTTATATCAGTGAAGGATTGGGACAGACCGGAATTAACATCCGCGTAGGAAGCCGTCCTGAACTGACCCTTCATCAGCTCGCGGTATAACATTCCCTTATTCATTATTATTCCGTCGGAAAAGGTTACATTTTTGCCTTTACAGAGTATAAGTCTGGTTCGAATCTACCTATCCTCTTGATATCACATCGGGCAACCGCGTAATGGATGGATCACCGGGAACAACCATTATAGACTATTTACGAAGTGCCTTTGCTCATCTATTCGAAATGGAACAAAACATGCTGCAAATGGCCGCGAAAATGGCTGAAGCAGATGAAAATCTGAAACGCCTGCTCGTGCAGTATGGAGATCTGCAACATAAGCTGGAGCATTCCGATTTTTACCAGATTGATGCAAAAGTTGAAGAAGTGGCTGCCGGATTGGGCCTTTTAAGGCTGGGCATGGACCATTGCGTGGAAAAACTTAGCGGCAACATTGAATGGCTTATCGGCTATTTGAAAAACTACGAACAGGCTTTCCTTGTTGTATCGCATGACGAACGTTTTTTAAATGAAATTGCCACGGTGATCTATCATTTGGAACATCAAACGGTATCCGGGGAATTATAAAACATTCCTCAGCAGCTACGAACAAAGCAAACTCCAGATACAGGCAGCATATAAAAGGCAGCAAAGAGAAATTGGCAGGCTGGAAAGCATTATACAAAAAAATCGGAACCGCAAGGCCAGACAAGCAAAAAGCCGTGACCCCGAATAATCGCAGTTATTCAGGGTCTTCGTTTTGATTATACTGTGTTACGGTTCATCCGAAACATTTTCTGCTGAAACTTCGCGATGGCTTCATATTCCTTATCCAGCTTTCGGAAGAAGGAAATAAAGATCGGGAGAAGCTCGTGATAGATTTCTGCATTTTTTTTGACTGGTTTATGTTCATGGGTGGCCCCAACCATTCCGGAAACAACACTTAAGGAATCTGTCCTGCCAGTGGCGTACAAACCAAGTACAACGGCACCAAGACAGGAACTCTCTATGCTCTCGGGAATCACCACTTCCTGATCGAAAATATCAGCCATCATTTGCCGCCAAAGTGCGGAACGGGCAAAACCACCTGTAGCGTGAATTTTACTTGGCCGGCCAATCTGCTCTTCCATAGCCAAAAGTACAGTATACATATTAAAAATGACTCCTTCTAAAACGGCGCGAATCATATGTTCTTTTCTATGGTGCATAGTTAATCCAAAGAAAGAGCCTCGCGCGTCCGAGTTCCAAAGCGGTGCCCGTTCCCCGGTCATATATGGATGAAAGATCAGTCCGTCCGCTCCAGGTTTTACCTGTTCAGCGATTTTCGTCAATATATCATACGGATCAACGCCTAGTCGTTTCGCTGTCTCTATTTCGGATGAAGCGAACTCATCCCGTACCCATCGAAATAACATTCCCCCATTATTGACAGCACCACCAATAACCCAATGTTTATCAGTCAGAGCGTAACAGAAAATTCTTCCTTTAGGATCCGTTACCGGGCGGTCCACTACCGTTCGTATCGCGCCGCTTGTACCAATTGTAGCCGCGACCACTCCCGGCTCGATTGCGTTAACTCCAAGATTGGAAAGAACACCGTCACTAGCTCCTACAATAAACGGAGTGGATGCCTTAAGTCCCATCTCTTCAGCATATGCCGGGTCCAGGCCTTCCAACTGATAGGTGGTTGGAACAAGCTTGGATAGCTGCTTGTTTGAAATACCGGCAATATGCAGGGCTTCTTGATCCCAATCGAGACAGTTTAAATTCAGCATCCCGGTCGCCGAAGCAATGGAATAATCCACCACATATTCATTAAATAGTTTAGCAAATACATATTCCTTAATAGAGATGAATTTATATGTTTTCTGAAAGATCTCCGGGGCCTCATGACGCATCCACATTAATTTTGTTATAGGAGACATTGGATGAATAGGGGTCCCTGTGCGCAAATAAAGCTCGTGTCCGTTCATTTCGTATTTTAATTTGCCAGCGTACTGACTGCTGCGGTTATCCGCCCAAGTCATACATGGAGTAAGAGGCTTACCTTGAGTATCCACCGCTATCATACTGTGCATGGCTGAACTGAACGAGACGAATAGAATGTCATCAGGGAGGATTCGGCTTTGAGTCATCACTTGCCTGACCGATTGGATGACCGCTTGGAAAATTTGTTCCGGATCCTGCTCCGCTATAGTCGAAGCGGGTGTATATAAAGGGTACTCCCCGTTTCCTCTCGCTACAACTTTCCCGTCCTCTTCGAACAGGACGGCCTTGGTGCTTGTTGTTCCGATATCAATACCGATCATATATGTTTTCCTGTTCAAATGGTACACCTTCTTTACTGGAGTTCTGCTATCTTACATTACTGTACTGATGAGAAGTATAAAAAGCAAGCCTACAACGGACAAGACCGTTTCCATCACTGTCCACGACTTCAATGTCTGAGGTACAGACATATTGAAAAACTCCTTTACCATCCAAAAACCGGCATCATTAACGTGGGATAAAACAATGGACCCCGCTCCTGTTGCCAGTACCACCAGTTCAACATTTGTTCCGGGATTCATTGCAAGAACCGGAGCTACGATCCCTGCGGCTGTCGTCATGGCAACGGTCGCCGAACCGGTCGCGACACGGATTAACGCAGCTACAAACCAGGCAAACAGAATAATATTCACGTTGGTTTGTGTTGCGATCTCGGCAATAGCTCCACCTACTCCACTTTTAATCAGAACTTGTTTAAAAGCTCCTCCCGCACCAATAATCAGAATAATTGTAGCAGTAGGTGCCAGGCACTCCGTTGTAAAACGGGATACTTCCTCCTTCGTAAATCCTCTTCCAAAACCAAGAGAAAAGAACGAGAATACCACTGCAATCAGGAGGGCAATAATTTCGTTTCCGATGAACTTACAGAATAGTGCAATGCCGCTAATTGATTGAGGATCTATAATATCAGCAACGGAACCAAACAGCATCAAAATAACCGGCAGCAAAATGGTAAATAAGGTTATACCGAACCCTGGAAGCTTCCGTTCCGTCTTAAGTGCAAACTGTTCGGCCAGCTTAGCCGGGGGCTCTACTTGAATGCGCTTACCAATGAACTTGCCTAATAAAGAACAAGCTATGATGGTTGTTGGCACTCCAATTAGAAGGGAATATAGAATCGTTTTACCTAAGTCCGCATTATAGGCATCAATGGCAATCATTGGCGCCGGATGAGGTGGAACTAGACCATGCACGGTTGAGAGACCGGCCAAAATTGGAATACCGATATGTAACAGAGACATCTTTGTTTTACGTGCAACCGTAAATACAATCGGAATCAGCAGAATCAGGCCTACCTCAAAGAAAACCGGAATCCCCACTATAAATCCGACGATCATCATCGCCCAATGAACCCTTTTCTCTCCAAATTTATCTACCAGGGTCGAAGCAATTTGTTCAGCTCCTCCAGATTCTGCCATCATTTT
>Ga0224750_1027_pt1 | contig 16930 bp, 16 predicted proteins | sample LIM_F_Vancomycin_2_FD_182072 | JGI IMG/M metagenome (GOLD analysis project Ga0224750, IMG submission 182072) | Enriched cells from gastrointestinal tract of the lab mouse from Pacific Northwest National Laboratory (PNNL), Richland, Washington... | ecosystem: Host-associated > Mammals > Digestive... | reverse complement strand
GCGCAAGATGATAATGGAGCAATAAAATCAGGCGGTTCTTGAAATCGAGCGGCGCCAAACGCGATTGGAGCGGCTTCCGAAAGAGCCGCTCGATATCCGATCGTTTGAATGTCTTCAGAGAGGGCGAAGCATCCTTCGCTTAGAAGAGATAGTTGATGCCGGCCTCGGCGGCGCGATGTACTGGATCTATAGAGCAGCCTTCGGCGAGAGCGGCCCCGTTCGGAGCAGCCAAGGGCCCTGAGATCGCTGCGCCCCACGCGCAGCATTTATCGACATCCACGGCATTAGCGCAGCGCGCTTCGGCCTAGCGCAATACCTCGCCACAGCTGCCAAGCTGTAAGCGTCCCGGTTACGGACGATCGGAGGTCTTTTCGATGGAGATTTGGCACTCGCTTCCCTGGCCGCTATAAGCGGCTGAGCTTGCTTGCTCAGTAGCTGAAGTCATCACGCAATTGGAGTTTCCGGATGTCGAAGGGTGCGTTGGCGCTGCTTATCAGCGGAGGCACTGATAATTGGGCTCCTGATCGCTGGAAGCTGCGGTTCAATCAAAAGCTCGAGGACCGGGATGTTGCCTTGTTTCCGGCTGATGCAACTGACCTAGACGCGGTGCACTATGCGGCTGTTTGGCAGCCAGAACCGGGCCTTCTTCGCACTTTCCCGAACCTCAAAGCGATATTCAATCTGGGTGCGGGTGTTGATGCCGTCTTGCAGGATCCGCTGCTTCCAGCCGTGCCGCTTGTCCGCGTCGCGGATGATGATCTGACGTCTCGCATGACAGAGTATGTCGTCATGCATACGCTGATGCATCATCGGCAACAGGCTTATCTCGCCGACTGTCAGAGAACGCGTGTGTGGGCACCCCGCGTGCAATGGCCTGCCAGAGCTGTCCGTGTCGGCATGCTTGGAATGGGCGTATTGGGCCGACAGGCTGCATTCGCACTTCGCGACATCGGCTTTCAGGTCGCGGGATGGAGCAAGCGTGCAAAATCAATCGACGGCATCCAGTGCTATGCTGGATCCGGCGAGCTTGGTGCGTTTCTTGCGCGAACGGATATTCTTGTCGCGCTTCTGCCTCTGACGTCCGAAACGCGAGGGTTTCTTGCGCGAAATGTCTTTGAGCAGCTTGCAAATGACGGTCCTCTTGGCGGGCCGGTGGTCATTAACGCAGGCCGTGGCGGACTCCAGAACGAAAGGGATATCATCGCCTGTCTTGAGGATGGAACGCTTAAAGCAGTGACGCTGGACGTGTTCGAACGAGAGCCACTCCCGTCTGACAGCCCCCTTTGGGCCCACCCTGGGGTGACGATCTCCCCGCACAACGCAGCGGATACAGATCCCGACTCTATCGCGTCATATGTTGCCACGCAGATATTGAGCTTCGAGGCCGGGCGGCCGCTTAAAAATGTGGTGGATCGCCAGCGCAGCTACTGATTGCGGTAACGAGAGAAGTTTGGCTAGTGCTATTGCACCTTCGGATTATCCACCCCACCAGCAGCCATCCAGGGTTTCGCTAAACCGATCGCGGCCACCTGTCTTGCATTCAAGAATAGCCGCAGTGCGAAGCCGGACGGGATCGCGCTCTCCTTTCGCGGCACAGATCAGGATTCTATGCGCCATAAGTGCTTTGGTTTCTGAAGTGCGCTTTTTGGCGGGAAGCAGGGCCGCAACTTCATCGAGAACGGTTCTTAGCAGGGCGATCTCATCGGGGTTGAATAATGTGCGCTGAGCATTCATGGCACGCTCCTGTCGTAAGAAGCGTCAGATAGCCGATCCAAGGGATGTTGTTAAACGATCAATCGGTAATCTCGCATCAGTCAAGAGAGGTATGCTCGATCCCGCTTTCCTGTCCGTCCTTCAACCAGCGTCTCACGTCCGGGAGGTTTAACGGGTCGGGCTCATCACACTCGATGCATCGATAGAAACGCGGCCCATCGCCTGTCTGCGGCAAAAGATGCCGCACTGGAAAATAGCAGTTCGGACAGATAGGGGTTGTTGATCGGGCCATAGTGCAACTGTGAGATCAGAAGCTGCACGCGTCAATTGGAACCCCAAAATGGCGTTCGCTTAACCGCATGCAGCGGTGAATTATGGGGAAGAATGAGCTCCCGCGTGCAGCGCTCAAGCGTCGCGGGCATTGCTAGATTTCAGCGATGGACGCGGGCGCCGCGCGCATTCAGACGAGCTCATTCCTTGCGTGTTCGGTCTCGAGCCCGTTCATTTGAATTGCACGAACAACTGCGATCCGCGCGAACCAAATGGAACCGACCTCATCTGCAGCTTGAGCGATCGCATCGCGAGCATTCTTCCACTCACTGGTTTTTCGTTCAGTTTCTGAAAGCTCATCGATATACCCAAGGGCGTCGCGAAGGGTTGTCGCAACCGCGCCGTTCGGAAGGTGAATTTGCGCTGCAAACGTTTGATCCCAGGACATCACTTAACTCCACGCAGGATTGTTAAAGCATGCAAGCTCACAGGCCAGTTTCCTGCCTGTTACGATCGTCGATAATTCCTGATTGAGTTAGAACATTGGCAACAATGTGCCTCGAAATGGCGTTCACGCTTCGCCTGGGTGACATTAAACTCTATTCCAGGTCGATTGCCTGGTACTTTCCGGTTTCATCCAACGCTGTACCCCACACCTTGTGAGAGGCCTGGTGTTCACCGCGCCCGAAATTAAGATGTGTGCCAAGTCCCATGTCCAGGTCGCGCATACTTTCGAGAGTGTCGACGAGTTTCTCGGTGTCGAGTTGCGGACCGGCACGTTTTAGCGCTTGCACCAGCACGTTTGCCGCAACGTACCCCTCGAGCGAAACATAGTCCGGCGCTTCACCTGGAAAATATTTGGCCAAGGCCGACTTGTATTCGAGAACCACGCTCGAGTAACCGGCCACCGCAGGAACAACCTGCGTTACGATTACGCCAACGGCATAGCGTTTTCCCAACAACATCAATTCATCGGCAAGGGCCGTGCTGCCGACGAACGATACATTTGTGTAAATCATCGCAGGATAGAGATCGCGGGTTTTTTCAATGAACCTAGCGGCGGCTCGATAAGTCGCAACCATGACAATTGCCTTGATCGGCGTCTTATGCGCCTTCAACTGAGCAACTGCATCATCCACATCCACGGTGTTGCGCTGGTAGTTAAGTCGCAGAACCGTGCTGTCGTTTCCTAGCGTCCGCATCGCTTTGGTAACGCCGGCAAAGCCTGAATCTCCGTAGGGATCCTGCTGGGCAAAAACGGCGATCTGTTTCGACGGTATCCGTCGCACTTTTACCAAGTATCGCACCACGGCATCGGTTTCTTCTGCGTAGCTCGCGCGGTAGTTGAACACGTAGCGGTCCGGCGGGTCACGGCGGAGGAGATTGGCTCCGGTAAAGGCGCCGAAGAACAACATTCTTCGCTCAAGTGCGTACGGGACGGCGACGACAGCTGTAGGTGTTCCAACATTTCCAATGATGCCGAACACCCGCTCTTTCTCGTAAAGCTGCTTCATTGTCTCCGCGGTTCGTGTCGGCTCGTAGCCGTCATCTGCCGCTATCAGCCGAAGCATCCGGCCTTCCACGCCCCCGGCGTCATTGACTCGATTAAAGGCAGCGTCGATCCCGAGCTTCATCTGGCGTCCAAGCTCCTTTGCAGAACCGGAGAATGGTGCCGAAATTCCGAAACGGATTTCCCGATCGCTTATGCCGCGGACTGCCGTGCTTGCAGCACCGGGTGAGGTCGCTGGCGCTGCAGCTACGGGAGCGGCCGCACCGGGTGAGACTGGCCCGGTGATCGACTTTTCGAGATCAGCGAGCTGACGTTCCGCTGAAGCGCAATCGATCCGACCTGCCGTTACTGCGCGGCGGCCCTCCGCCACGGCGCGATCAAGCAGCTGCGTAACGTCGGCGCGTTCAGCCTCGCCGGGCGAGGCTTCATTGATCACAACTGCAAACTTATCGACGATCACCTGAATGCGGGGCCGGGCGATGTCCCGGCAGACCAGCGCCGCACCAATAACCGGCCCGACGCGACCCGCAAGGTCTCGGACAACATCCAGCTTGTCTCCAAGCGCCGCACCCGCGGAGCCTGCGAGCAAAACACCAAGTGCCGGAGCGATCCAACGACAGGTCATCGCTCACTCCACGAGACCACGGCCACATTGGACCTGTCGTGCAGCATCGTCAATTGTCCTTCGCGTTCCGGTTGCGCACCCTCGTGATTAAGGCACCTGAGCTGGTTTTTGCTGCCACTGCAAAAATTGCTGCAGCAGCGTTTCGGACTGCTCGTGCGTGGGAGCAGGCTGGTTGGTTCGGGCTGACGTCAGGATGGTCTGAAACTCAGAAACAGCGGATTTCGAATCCTCGCGTTCCTGAGTTGGCGCGTAAAGTGCGGCTTTCACCGACTGGAATATCCCGGAGGCGGATGAACCGGCGCCGTCTGGCTGTCGTGCATTGTCCTGCGAAGCAGGAACCATGATCACGAAGAAGAGTGCCACGATAGCCGAAATGCCGATGGCTGCGCCGAAGCGGCCGGCGACGCCAAGCAGCGCCCGTCGCTGATCACGTTCATGCGTGAATTCCGGCGGCTCGTGAATGACCTCGGGATCAAGGGGATGCTGCAAAGCTTCGGCCACTGCTCCCTCAAGCAGAGCGTCGTAGGAAGATCGCGTGGAAATTGGGCGCCGGAGTCGCTCGGCTCCTGCTTCTGAAAGCTCGGATATCGATTCTGAAAGCGGGGCTGAAGGAGGCGCCGATCTTTCACGCAACCAGCGCGGCGCATAATACAACGGATTTTGGGGATTGAGATGATCCTGCGGGCTCAAGGTACTCATACGCTACTCCTCACAACGTGTAACCGTTGGGTCCCAGTCACCTCAGGGGTGCTGTGGCCATGGCGGTGGATGTTTTCGTGGGTGTGATGAACAAGATTCCAGTGGTCAAAGCCGGTCGCACGGAAAAGCCGCGGGATCGGTCAAGACGAGACGCAAAGTTTGATGGTCGGGAAACTTGAATCAGGGCGTCGGATACCGGACCTGCATAATGCAATGTCGTCCGCTTCAGCCATTGAGTCATATCTCGAGGCTGCACCGTCCATAACGCTTTCATCGCCTGTCCCTCGGCAAATGTTCCGCCTGATGAACGAGCGGCGGAAAATCACCGACATTTGATGGAACCGCGACCGGACATTAGTAAGTCAAAAACTCGACCGAACTGAGATAAACATCTGTTCCCAGCAATTTTCAGTTGATTTGATTTTATTTTTGCAGCCGTTGATTGCGCTCCTTCTCCTTCTCCTTCTCCTTCTCCTTCTCTTACTCCCTCTCCGCAGATGGGATGGGTGTTCGGAGAGCGCGGCGCAATCGCATCTGAAAATGTTGCTGCAACAGATTCGATTGCGCGTGTGGAAGGCTTGTGTTGCCAGTCGCACCGATAGTTGTTCGTGATCACAATGAAAAAGGGCTTATTAACCAACCGTTAACCAACGCGGCTCAGTCTTTAACTATTCAATAACGAAGAGTGAGTCGGCGGTCATGGACGCAGAAGCGGTACCACAACGTCAATTGGTGCGTCTCCGGGGACGGTCCTATGTCGCGTTCGTGTTTTCTCCAACCGTTCCGGTTGTCGGTTGGCTTGAGCAAATAGACGCGACACTCGCGCGTTCGCCTGGATTTTTCGTCGGAAAGCCGGTCGTTCTGGATCTGTCGGCACTGGCACTTAGCCAATCCGCGATCGCTCATCTCGTCAAAAGCCTGGAGGATCGGAATATCCGCGTTCTCGGGATCGAGGGCGTGGATGCCTCACTGCTCACCACGAGCATGCCGCCGATGCTGAGCGGCGGACGCCACTGTGTGCTCGAACAGACCGAAACGAAGAAGCCGGAAGCGAAACCGCAACCAACGTCTCTTCTGCTGGAACAGCCGGTGCGCTCGGGCCAATCCGTCGTCTTTACCGAAGGCGACGTAACGGTGCTGGGTTCAGTCGGGTCCGGTGCCGAGATTGTCGCCGGCGGCTCAATTCATGTCTACGGAACGCTGCGTGGCCGAGCGATGGCGGGCGTCAACGGCAACGCGGCTGCACGGATTTATTGCCAGAAGATCGAAGCCGAGCTTCTGGCCATCGACGGTTACTACCAGACTGCAGAAGACATCAACGCGACGCTTCGCAATCGGCCCGCTCAGGCTTGGCTCGATGGCGATGTCATGAGAATTACACCGCTGAATTAGCCAGCGAAGGAGGTAAGGATGGCCAAAGTCTTGGTCGTGACGTCAGGTAAAGGCGGCGTAGGAAAAACAACTTCCACCGCCGCACTCGGTGCAGCACTCGCGCAAAGCGGGGAAAAGGTCGTTGTTGTCGATTTCGACGTCGGACTACGTAACCTCGACCTTGTCATGGGAGCGGAACGCCGTGTGGTGTTCGACCTCATTAATGTCGTGCAGGGTGTAGCAAAGCTCTCCCAGGCTCTTATTCGCGACAAGCGGCTTGAGAACCTTTGGTTGCTTCCCGCGTCCCAAACCAGGGACAAGGACGCACTGACTGAAGAGGGTGTCGGGCGCATTATCGAAGATCTGCGCAGCAAGTTCGACTGGGTTCTCTGTGATAGCCCGGCGGGCATCGAGCGCGGAGCGACCCTTGCGATGCGCTATGCGGACGAAGCCGTCATCGTTACTAATCCCGAAGTCTCGTCTGTGCGCGATTCAGACCGCATCATAGGCATGCTCGATTCCAAAACCGTGAAGGCCGAGAAGGGCGAACAGGTGAAAAAGCATGTGCTGATCACCCGCTATGACCCAGGGCGCGCCGCACGGGGAGAGATGCTGAGCATTGATGACATCCTCGAGATTCTCGCCACCCCGCTTCTGGGGATCATTCCCGAGAGCCAGGACGTGCTGCGGGCTTCGAACGTCGGTTCCCCCGTTACGCTCAACAATGCTGCGAGCGCACCGGCTCGCGCCTACATGGATGCCGCCCGACGCCTGATGGGTGAATCGGTCACAATGACAGTGCCGGTCGAACGCAAGGGCTTAATGGACCGACTGTTGGGACGGAGGGCTGCATGAGCATGAATCTGTTGCGGCTGTTCAGCGGCCGTCCTGCTTCCGCGCCGGTTGCTCGGGAACGGCTGCAGATTCTTCTAGCGCATGAACGCGGCTTGCGCGGCCAGCCCGATCTTCTGGCAATCCTGCGGGAAGAGATCCTTGCCGTTGTGTCACGGCATGTCGTACTCGATCCGGAAAAGGTCATCGTTCGGATGGACCGCGGCAAGAGCGTTTCGACGCTGGAGGTCGATATCGAACTTCCCAACGGATTCGACAAACGGATAGCGGCTGCTGTTTGACAATGGCTGACTTCGGCATCTGCTGGCGCAGTCTCGCTTCGCCGGATGCGTTTGCGTTCGCTGTTGGCGCGAACCTGCTCGCCCTCCAGCTCATCCCGAAGCGGACGGAGACAGGTTTGAGCGCTGGCTGATCGGCCATGCGCCTGAACTGTCTCAAGCGAATTTATTGCCACAGGCGCTGCGCAGCGAGACGAGGCGCCTCGCGACGGAACAGTGAGCACGGCGGCGTTGCCTGCGAGCGTAGCTGGACGGACTACTGACTTGAAAGGCAGGTCATAGAGGCCGTTATCACCGCGCAGGTTATTTCTCGGCGGTCTTGGCGGACTCGACGACCTTGCCCCATTTCGTGATTTCACTCTCCACGAAAGCTTTGAATGGAGCGCCAGCCAGATTCCCCGGCTCGACCCCAAGTTTCTTGAAGGCCAGAGCAATGTCTTCTGACGACATGATCTTCTTCATTGCTTGTTCAAGGGCTGTCCGTGCTTCATCCGAAAGGCCGGCAGGTGCATAGAGCCCAAACCATGCGGATGCGGAATAGCCGGGAAGATTGCCTGCTTCCGCGATCGTCGGAGTGTCGGGCAGCGAGGACACGCGCTCTCCGTTCGTGACAGCAAGGATCCGCAACTTGCCCGCTTCGGCATTTGCCAGAACGGTTGGCAGTGAATCGAACATCACCTGGATGTGCCCGCCGATCAGGTTTGCCATCGCAGGGGCTGCGCCTGGATACGGCACATGCATCATGTCGATGCCAGCCATCGACTTGAACAGCTCGCCAGCAAGATGATTGGCGCTTCCGACGCCCGGCGACCCGAAGTTCAACGTTCCTGGCTTTTCCTTGGCGAGTTTGATGAGATCGGCAACCGAGCGGACTGGAAGATCGGGATTGACGACCAGGGCGTTCGGGACCAGCGCAACAAGTGCAATGTCGGTGAAGTCTTTCTTGGTGTCGTATGGCAGGCTTTTTTGCAGGGTCGGGTTGATGACGTGATGAGTGGAGCCCAGCAACAGTTGCGAGCCGTCCGGCGCAGCGCGTGCCACAAATTGTGAGCCGACCGTTGCGCTTGCACCGGGGCGGTTCTGGATGATTACAGTCACGTCGAGTTCTTTGCTAAGGCGCGCGCCAAGTTCTCGCGCCAGCACATCTGTCGTGCCGCCAGCAGGAAAGGGCACTGTGAGCTGAATCTGATTCACCGGATACGCCTGCGCAGGCGCGGCGAGCAATGTTTCCAGCGCGATGCCGATTGTCGCAAAGATAAAAGCAATCCTCATGATGTCCCCGCTGAAGTGCCCGACGTGTTTAGAAGGCGTGAGAAAATGTTCGCCTGAAGAACAAAAGAACCACCAAGCGAAATCGTAACGCGCGTTGCTGTTCTCGGCAAGCCGTCGGATTTTCTCTCTTGCACGCGCTTTATGGACGATCGGTTTGCGTACTCGATCGAACTCGCCTGATTTCTTGCGGCAGAGTCGCGGACATCCTCAATCGCGAGGCGGTGTGCCATAGCTTCGGAAGAAATTGTTCGACGGCCATCTCACGCGTGAATTCGCCCGCCGCGAGACTCACGTTGATCGCGGCAATGACAGCGCCGCTCATGTCGCGCACAGGCACTGCAAGGCCGCAAATTGAATCGTCAAATTCGCGTTCACCCCATGCATAACCTTGCTCGCGCACCTTCAGAATCTCGGCCTTCAGTTCACCGGCATTCGTGATGGTGACGCTGGTCAACCGTCGCATCTTCACTGTGCGGAGAAAGGCGTCGAGTTCATCGTCCGGTAAACCTGACAGCAAGACGCGTCCCATCGATACCGCATAAGCGGGCAGCCGGCTTCCCAGAGTTGGACTTACCGGCAGGATGCGCTTGGCGTGCTGCCGTTGCAGATAGACGATGTCCTCTCCATCCAGCACCGACAATGCGCAGGACTGCTTGCTGATCGAACTGAGTTCTTCCAGCGCGACCTGCGCTTCGCGCCAGTAGGGCAACGTCGACAGGTACGAAAGACTTAAACGGAGCACGCGAGGCGTTAGCCAGTAGTGCTTGCTGTCCGTTCGCACAATCGCGAGATCAATGAGGGTGAGCAGGAAGCGCCTGACCGCCGTGCGAGGAAGCTTTGTCGCCACGGCCAGTTCTGCAAGCGTGTGAATCCCCGGAGCTTGGCCCAAAGCTTCGATCACAGTTAGACCTCGCGCGAGAGTGCGCACAAAGGCTTCGCTTTCCGGTGTCGCCATCGCCAATGAGCCTTGACAGGATGAAATCGATGTTTCTATTTTAGCCGTATAGCGGATGATAGTGACCGCTTAGCGGACATAAATCAAGCTTGTCGAGGCCCGCGGACGGAGAGGTAGCGATGACGATGATGACAGCACGAACAGTGGCGCTATCCGCCGATGTGGCTCAGGCGGAAGAACTGATCGCTAATCCCAGTTCCGATCGGCTTTTCATCGATGTACGGCTTGGTGATCCGGAAGAAGAACTTACGAGCTTCCGCACCTGTCACATCTTCGGCGCCGTCCACGCCCAGATTCGCGACGTGTTCGCGGGGCCGCCGACACCAACAACGGGCAATTTGCCGCTTCCATCCGTCGAGTCCTTGCAGCGGAAGCTGGACGCTTGGGGCGTCGGCCGTGAAACCGACGTCGTCGTCTACGGGCCGACACCTGCGCTCGCAGCGCGCGGCTGGGGGGTGCTGAAATGGGCGGGCGTGGAGAAAGTCCGTGTTCTCGATGGTGGGCTCAGTTCCTGGATGGCTGCTGGCGGTGCTGTTGCTCAGGGCGATGCGATCCCGCGGCACTCGGTGTCCAATCCGATCCGTTTGAGCCATGGCCACATGCCGACTATCGAAGCTCAGGAAGTCGAGCATCTCGATCAATCCACGATCCTGATCGACGCGCGCGACGAGACATCCTATCTCGCGGGGTGCATCCCAGGTGCACGCAATTTGCCGGCATCAGATCAGTGGACGCCGACGCGCAAGCTCCGAACAGGGCGCGAAATCGCTGAGCTTTATGCGCGTGCGGAGGTGAGTCCGCGCAGCAACAACGTCGTGGTGTATTGCGGCGGTGGCGTTCTCTCGGCGCTGGAAGTGCTCACCATGGCAGCGACCACCGGCACGGTGCCGCGGCTTTACGTTGGCTCGTGGTCGGAGTGGAACAAGAGTGCCGGCCGTCTGGCGCGAAGTGCCGAATATAATCAACAAATGGCCCGATAGACAAACTGCAAGGTGCCGTATGAACGTGATCGCGAGGCCTGTTCCCAACATCGATGTCGATGTCGTCATTTGCGGTGGTGGTCCTGTGGGCCTCTCGCTTGCCTATCTGTTGGGACGCTGGGGGCTGCGCACCATCCTTTTTGAAAAGCGGGCGAGCACGACGTCACTGCCCAAAGGGCAGTACGTGCATGCGCAAACTGCTGAACTGTATCGTCAATGGGGTGTGTGGAGCCTGCTCGAGAAATGCGGTTGGCCGATCGAACGATCGAACGGGCAGGGCGTTTATGTCAACGTGGCGCGCGGGCCTGTCGCGGAGGTGCGCGCGACCACCGGTAACGAGGCGGATTACAAGGAAAAGTGGGAGCATCTGACTCCCGTTTACCCTCGCAAGATACCGGCATCGGACTATGAAGCAGCGCTGTGCAAACAAGCTCTTCAGTGGCCTTCGGTTGACGTACGCTTCAGTACGCGCGTGATCGATGTGCAGCCGTATGACACGCATGTCAGCGTGCGCGTGCGTGAAGATGCCGGTGCCGAGCATGAAATTCGCGGGCGTTACCTCGTGGCCTGCGATGGCGCACACAGTTTTGTGCGCAATCGTGTCGGACAGGGTGAGGATCACGGGCCAGCATTCCTCAATCAGGTTCTTGTGGAGTTCAATGCTTCGCTCGACGATGCGCTGGGCCGTGATGGATTCTTCCACTCCTTCGTCATCGATCCGCGATACGCGGGATGGTTTGGCAGCAAGCATCCCGACACCGGCGTCTGGCGCTACAGCTTCCGGCATGATGAAGATGCCGTGCCGGACAACGATGTAATCCTCGCGCGAATTCGCGGCGCTCTCGGTATGGACATTCCAATTGAGATTCTGCGCACCTATCGTTTCGACTACACCACAGGTCTGCTCCGCCGCTGGCGTGAGGGAAATGTATTTTTCGCCGGCGATGCCGCGCATTGGCATTCGCCTTGGGGTGGATACGGCGCCAATTCGGGTGTGCAGGATTCCAACAACCTCGCCTGGAAACTGGCGATGGTTTTTAAGGGAATGGCATCGGACGATCTGCTCGACAGCTACGAAATCGAGCGCAAGGCCAAGGCCTGGCAGGTCGTCAAGGCGGCGACCTACAATTCGCTTCATTTCCAGAGCATCGTGCAGTCAGTCATTGTAGGAGAGCCAAAGCTCGCCTCGCATGGAGAACTTAGCGATGTCGGGCGTCAATTCCTTCAACAGCGCTTCGATCCCCACGGCGCCAACACCGTTCTACACACAGGTTTCCAACTCGGAACGGTTTACGACTCGCAAGCAGTCATGAGCGATGGTGTTGCGGCCCCAACACCAGACCTCAAGGACTATGTGGAAACCACCGTGCCCGGAGTACGTGCGCCGCATATCTGGCTGCGCGATAAGAGGGGAGAGCGCCTCTCCCTTGTCGATCTGTGGGGAGAATCATTTGTTCTTGTCATCGGCAAGAACGGTGCCGCCTGGCGTCAGGCGGTAGATGCGTTACGTGCGAGGCAGGACATTCCGCTGACTATTGTCGATGCCAGCAGCGGTGGTGAATACCAGACAACGGATCCCAAGTTCAGCGAACTCTACACAGGGCGCGACGGGGAAGGGGTGGTTCTTGTCAGGCCCGACGGCTTCGTCGCACGCCGCTTTCACGGCGACGCGGTGCGTGATGGTTTCCGTTTCCTTGAGGAGACTTTCGATCACATCCTTGGAAAGAGAAGGCCGGATGCGGTCACTGCGTCCGGTGTGTACGCAGACGTCGTCGGTTAAAGCGAGATATAAGAGTGTCAGGGTGTTAGGCGAGCAGAGGCATCCCGTTAAATGCTGGTAGTCGCTGTTCCTGCTCCAGGACTAGCCCAGCATTTGAGTGTCGCCGCAGATCGAGATGGCTTGACCTGAAATGGTCCGGCCTTTCGGACTGCACATGAAGATGATCTGATCCGCGAGTTGCTGCGGCGTGACATATTCCTTGATCGATGTGTAGGAAAACGCCGTCTGCTCCATCTGTGCGAATGAGATGCCGCGCTGCTGTGCCTTGGATTCAAGCACGCGCCGCTGGCGGTCTCCAGCCACCAGTCCGGGCAAGACGGCGTTGACGCGGATATTATCTGGCCCGAGTTCGATGGAAAGGGATTTGGTAAACCCGATAACCCCCCATTTGGCGGCGGCATAGGGCGTACGCATCGCAAATCCAAGTCGTCCTGCTGCAGACGAAATGTTGACGATCGACGCGTTCTTGCTCTGGCGTAGCAATGGCACCGCAAGACGAGTGCAGTTGAACTGTCCCGTAAGGCAGATATCCAGACAGCGATCCCAGTCCTCGGGATTCATCTCATCGACTTTGGCGGTCGGTCCGGCAACACCGGCATTGTTGACCAGCACATCGAGACCGCCGAGAACGGAAGTCGTTTCCGCGAAAAGCGATTTCACTGCCGCGCGATCCGCGACATCGCAGACAGTTTGCGTCAACGCCGGATCGCTGGTTTTTAGTGCCTTAAGTGCTTCGGCATCGACGTCGCAAATGTGAACATTTGCGCCTTCGCCGGCAAACGCCCGAGCAATGGCGAGCCCGATTCCGTTGGCGCCAGCCGTCACCAGCACGCGCAGTCCCTTGATATCGAGATTCATGTCATCTCCAGGCAATAACAACTATTGTTCAGGAAGACCGCCGCGCGACAGAATGACCTCTGCGGCGTTGTTGATGTCGGCGGCGATCCCCTCGCGCGCGCCGGATTCATCCCCGGCCTTGATGGCGGCGAGAACCTTTGCGTGGAAACGCACGGCGTCGCCTTTCGCCAGGCGTTCGGGATTGGCACGGAGGTCGAGGTTGATAACCGGCCCGGCCTTCAGCCAGAGCGCGCGGATGATGTCCACCAGAGTCGCCGAGTGTGCCGCCTCATAGACGGCAAAATGGAACGATTTATTGTATTCAACCGCACGAGGCAGGTTTGGCTTGGCCGCACGGCTTTCAGAGCGCATCTCGGCTTCCGCGCGCGCGATGGATTTGAGATCGCCGTCGTTCCGGTTTCTGGCGGCCGCGGCCGCGACATGTCCTTCGATCGCGATGCGCGCTTGTGTCAGGTCGCGGAATTGAGCTGCCGTCATCAGACGCACGCGGACGGCGCGGTTCGGTGTCACTTCGAGCGCACCGTCGGCCACCAGCCGCGAGACGGCCTCGCGCACCGGCATAATAGAGACGCCGAGGACCTCTGCGGTTTGACGCAGCGAAATCTTTTCGCCGGGCGCCATCCGGCCGGAGATCAGAAGGTCGGACAATTGCGCATAGGTGCGCCCGCCCAACGTCTGCCGGTCAAGCGGCTCAACCAGATCAAGCGCGGCGGGGCGATTCATGACCGTTTATCCTGCGGGGCGTGCATCGCGAAACAAGGGACTCGACAAGGCGGCGATGGTTTGTCAGTCTAAGTGTGATCACAGATCACGGCAAGCGATATAAGCGCCAATAGTCGCGCGGCGCCCGGCCGGAAAGTAAGCGCCGCAAAACGCGGCCGTCACAGGGAGGAAGGCTTATGTCGATGAAGGATAAATTCACGCGACGCCGTTTGCTGAAGACGGCCGGCGGTCTCGCGCTGGTATCTGGACTTTCCGCGCCGTCGATCCTGCGCGCCCAGTCGGCCGACGTGATTCGGTTCGGTCATCTGACACCGCGCACCGGCTTTCTCGGGCCACTTGGCGAATACGGCGTGATGGCCGCGGATCTCGCGGTGGAAGAAATCAACGCGGCGGGCGGAGTAATGGGCCGCAAGGTCGAGCTACTAAAGGAAGACTCGGTCAATCCGCAGACCGCTTCGACCAAGGCGGAACGCATGATCGAGCGCGACAAGGTCGCCTGTATCATCGGCGAGATTTCGTCGGCGTCGTGCCTCACCATCGCGCAGGTCGCATCGCGCAACAAGACGCTGTTCATCAACACCGGCGGCAACTCGGATGCGCTGCGCGGCAAGGATTGCCAGCGCTACATGTTCCATGTCGAGTCACAGAACTCGATGTATGTGAAGACGGTGGGCCGCTCATTCCTTCAGGAAGGTCTCGTCAAGGGTAAGAAGTGGTACTCGCTGACGGCGGACTATGCATTCGGTCATGACCTGCTGCGCGTCGCCAAGCGGTTCATGGAAGGCAACGGCGGCCAGTTTGCCGGTGACGATCTGGTGCCGACCGACGCCACCGATTTCTCGGCCTATCTGCTGAAAATCCGTGATGCGAAACCGGATCTCGTTGTCATCAATCTCGCCGGAAATCAGATCACCAACTTCCTCAAGCAATATGCTGAGTTCGGCCTGACCTATCCGGTCGGCGGCTTCGGCTTCGATACGGCGCTGGCCTGGGCGGCCGGCAAGGGCAATTTCGTCGGTACGTGGCCGGTAGTCTGGCATCATCTGCTCGACACGCCCGGCAGCAAGGCGTTCGTGGCAGCCTTCAGCAAAAAGTACGGGAAGCCGCCGGAAAATCAGGCGTGGGGCGATTACATCGCCACCAAGATCGTGGCGCAGTCCATGAACGATCTGAAGTCGGCGGAATCGCCGAAGATCATCGAGCACTTCGAGAAGGGTGCAAAGTTCGATCTTCTGAAGACCCGGCCGGGCTATTTCCGCGCCTCGGATCATCAGCTCATGCACGAGATGTATGCGGTGAAGGCCTTACCTGTGGCTCAGATCAAAAATCAATGGGACATCTTCTCGTCGAGCGGTCCCGTACCCGGTCCGAACGAAGAACTCGAAGTCATCGCGGCTACCAAAGAAGAGAACAGTTGCACGTTCCCGTCGTAACACCGACTTGATGCGATCCTCCGGGGCATTCGGAGGATCGCACTCTTCTTTCCTTGTTTCGGCACACGTGTTGCGCGTGGCTCATCGATCGCGGGGCGGCGACTATGTCCGGCATATTGCTCGCACAGCAGATTCTGAACGGACTGCTTGACGGCGTTTACTACCTTCTGATTGCGCTTGGGCTATCGCTGATCTTTTCGCTGGGCGGCATCGTCAATCTTGCGCACGGCGCGTTCTTTGCCATCGGTGCTTACCTCACACTGGTGATCTCGCCTTATCTCGGGTTCAGCGGAGCATTTGTGCTATCGCCAGTGGCGGTAGCGCTGCTCGGCGTCGTGATTGAGCGGCTGCTGTTCCGGCGATTCTATCGCGCCGATCCCATTCTCTCCCTGTTGCTGACATTCGGACTGGCAATGGTCGCGGAGCAGGCGCTGCGTATGATCTTCGGCGCGCCGCCGCTGTCATACTCGATCCCGCAGGATTTGCGCGGGCAGGTGGCGATCGGCTCTTTCATCTATTCGTTCTACCGCGTTGTTCTGCTCGGCATCGCCGTCGCCTGCGTCGCGGGATTATGGTTCCTGCTGAGAAAGACCGCATTCGGCCGTGTGGTGCGTGCGGGCGTGCAGAATCCGGACATGGTCGGCGCACTCGGGATTTCCCTGCAACCTTACATGTCCGCTGTTGCTGCACTCGGTATCGGGCTTGCGGGATTGGCCGGTGTGCTGCTCGCGCCGATCTACGCGATCCATCCCGCGATGGGCAATGAGATCATCACACCGGCCTTCGTCGTGGTGGTGATTGGCGGTCTCGGATCGTTCTGGGGCGTCGTCGTTGCGGCGCTGTTGGTTGGGCTGGTGAAGGGCGTCATGGTCGGCATCGGCTACTCGGCGGCATCTACCGCCGCGATCTATTTTCTTATGCTTCTGGTGCTTGTGTTCAGGCCACGCGGCCTGTTCGGCGAGCGAATCACGCGCTTCGAGTGAGGCCGTCTGTCATGCTCAAGCGGATTCCCGTTCAATTGGTCATTGCCGCCATCGGGTTGCTCGCGTTGCCGCCGGTGCTGATCGCGCTCGGCCTGACGACGACGTCGGCCACGGAAGTCGTCGTGTTCGGCATTGCCTGCATGGCGCTGAACATTCTCGTCGGTCATACCGGACTGGTGTCGTTCGGTCATGGCGCATGGTTCGGTCTTGCGGCCTACGCCGCGGCGCTGCTCCAGCGCAACGTCATGCCCGATTCCTTTTTCGGTCCCGCGATCGGCGCCATCCTCATTATTATGCTCGTCGCAGTGCCGTTCGGTTTCCTCATCCTGCGACGGCGAGGGGTCTACTTTTCGCTGCTGACGCTGGCACTGGCTGCGATGCTCTACACCGTATCGTTTCGCTGGACCGATGTGACCGGCGGCGAGAACGGCATCGGTGGTATCGTTCGTCCGGCGATTTTCGGCTTCAACCTTGATTCTCAGGTCAACTATTACTGGTTCGTCGCCTCCATCGCCTTCGTGGTGCTGGTGCTGCTGTGGCGTTTTCACAACTCGACTGTCGGCACCGTATTGGTGGCGATCCGAGAAAACGAGCAGCGCGCGCGATTTCTAGGTTATCCGACCAATCG
>Ga0224750_1026_pt1 | contig 19613 bp, 14 predicted proteins | sample LIM_F_Vancomycin_2_FD_182072 | JGI IMG/M metagenome (GOLD analysis project Ga0224750, IMG submission 182072) | Enriched cells from gastrointestinal tract of the lab mouse from Pacific Northwest National Laboratory (PNNL), Richland, Washington... | ecosystem: Host-associated > Mammals > Digestive... | reverse complement strand
AAAAAAATAATCCATCCATGTAAGATTGGGTGATGAAATAACAAGAGGATTTTGATAGCTTTGGCTGATCATTCCCCATAGGAAAGAGGCTATAAAAACTAAAATAATCAGAATCGATTTCGTGGAATACGTTTGCCAATAATACTTAAATACCCCCATTTTCATTTTGCCGTTCATAAAAGCAATACCCATCCTTATGTTTTTTGTCCCTGGAAGAATAATAGAAAAAAAATAACGCAAAACCCCACAAAACGGACAAGATGAAGAAAATATCATAGAATAACTTCTGCCCCTGCTCAAAATGGATAAAAGCCCCAATAAAAAAACAATACATAAACCGGCATTCAGCATCCTTTTAGGTATCATGAAAAATTGGTGTACAAATTTCGATTCGTAAGTGTCTATGCGAACCATAAATAAATTGGGATAGTCGAACCGACTGCAAAATTTCATCCAAACTGTGCTTATAAACGCACTTATGAAAAATAATAACCAAGAACCAATAATACCCACTAACAATTGCATAAAGGATCCATTTAGTAAGAAAAAACCAACAATTAACACCCCGTTTATAACACACTGTAAGGGAATCAACAAAATCATAATCAGCCTCATTTTTGTATTCATAAATTGGTTAATTGAATATTTAGGAGATAGTTTTACCAGATCAATCTGCCTCAGTTCGCTTGAAGGGTGTAAAATAGGATAACTCCACAGCCATAACCATATAGTCTGAGATAAGGCAAACCAGCAAATAAACCAAATGGTTAAAACAAAGCTGGAGTAATCATGAAGACTCAACAAAACAAAAGATAGGCCCAGCAACGAACTCAATGCAGGAGGAAAAACTAGGGAAATGCTATGCGGGAGTTTGGTATTCTTGATTATTCTTTCCATTATTAACAAATCCCTATTTACCCAGGGAATATTAGGGAAGAAAATTTTGCCTAACCACCTATACATACGGAAAATGTAATTTTTCGAGTATGTAATAATGGATATTCTAGGATTTTGTACAAACTGAAATCGTCTAGAATAATTCAATAGATAATACACAATTACAGAAGCATATACAGTAACCAAAGTTCCCACTACATAATAGAACCATCGTGTTTGAAAGATATGTACCAAAAAATCAAACTTGTCCAAAAATACCGTTTTGACGTTAGAGGAAAAATAACCAATTATCGTCATGAAACCTTGTTGATAAATCTCAAAAGGAACGGGTCTTTGAATCAACGGAAGCAGAAACCACCTACTTAGAAGCGAAACAAACCCAAATATTACAACCAGCTTAAACAAATAAATGATGGAATTCTGTTTTGAATCTGTAATAGTCAAACCCCATGATTTCAATACTTCTTTTTTTAAGTTCACATAATAAATAGTTGAAATGAATAAGAGCCAAATTAAAATCAAAAGCAATCCGGATATAAAATCAGGTGATAATTTTATGAGGACATATATGGCAATAATTTCAAGCATCAATTCATGAAGCCAAAACATGAGTACCTCAGATAATAAAATAACATTTAACAATTCAAATCTGTTAATGGAAGTTTGCCATAAACATTCGTGTATAGGATGATGGCTTATTCTGTTTGCGTTTTGTCTAGCCATTGTACCAGGAAGCAGGAGATTAAACAGAAGTACAATAAATATAACTATTCCCTTAAATTGGGGGTCGGTAATACTTTCAAATACCAATGCAAAAAGTAAAAGAAGCATATTTTGAAACAAAAGTGTAATCATCCAACTTAAGGTGGCTGGAAGCTGAATCCCAAATTCCTCCTTAGTTTTTTTCGTTACCATAACAAAATCCTGGCGAAGCTGATCAACCATCATATGTTTCAAAATGGTATATTTCATAGCACCCTCCTAAACATCAAATCCAAAATTAACCATCTTTAAAAGGAGACAGCCGTCTCCTTTTAAAGATAGCTAACAATTGAATTTACCATACAATAGCTTATGCCTTGAGATTTCTCTTGAGCAAATCTTTCACATAAATAATAACGTAATCAACCATTGCACTTGTAACAGCTAGTCCACCTGCTGATAAAATCGCCATAATAGTTGACACGGTTACAAATGCCCACCCCGCAGCATCAATAACATCAACAATCTTTTTTTCCAGTCCAGTACTAATGCCAAGATATTCTGCAACCTGATATAATTCCTCCTTTCATTTGATACGCCATACTTTCTATCAAATTTTACCATTAAATCTATTTTTTTATCAATAATTTATAACAAATTTTCCCTCTTTATAATATAAAGACCCCATAGAGTATCTCTATAGGGCCTTTTAACATCATGGGAAGCGCCTTACGGTTCACGCCTCATTTGGCTTAAATCCTCTTTCTCCAGTTCCAGTTCATTCCGGATCTGTTCCACAACCTCCTGGCTGTGGCTAAGCTCAGCCTGACTAACCGCGTTTTCGGCATGCGCTATTGATTTATAGGCTTGGTTAACTGTCTGGTTTGTCGGATGCGTCATAGCCTGGGAAATGGCATTGTGTACCTTTTCCACGGAATTTTGGGCCTGAGAAATCGGATTTTGTGATTGAAGGCTGGAGTCATTTTTGGCCATGTCTCTGGGTACCTCCTCATGATTCGCTATGGTCCTTCTCAGGAGCACGAAGTTATTATGAGAAAAGAAAGCCTTTTCTATACACAAGAAGAAAAAAATGGTGCGAAATCTTTATCTTTCGTAAGGTGAATCCGATATTAAAAATGACTGTTCATAAATCAAACAGAAACGTTATTGTTTTCCTTTTCTGGGATGATAGTTTTGAACAGATAATCAAAATAAGGAGTTACGTACATATGAAACGCATTTGGATCAGCATTTTGTTATCTGGAATGCTCTTAGTTTCTTCGACAGCGGTTTGGCCGTCTGGAACCGTTAAGGCCCAGCAGCTGTCCGAAACGCTTGCCGGAATGATGCAAAATGGTACCGGTACAGAGCAATTATCCGAATCAAACAAACCTGAACAGGAAGTAAAACGCCTGAAACGCCAGACTGACCAAGATTATAGTATGGCGTATTTAAATTCACTGCCCTATAACGAGCTTGTTGATCTGCTCACAAGTTCGAGCTGGACACAAATTCCGGAACTTTTTAAATTCAATCCGGACTCTCGCCAATTTTATGAGAATCAAGACCGCTTCCAGGCCATCATCGACGCTCTGCAAACAAGAGGAAGCCAATTTACGGAAGATGATGACAAAGGGATTCCTACACTGGTAGAGGTATTACGCTCCGGGTATTATTTAGGCTATTACAATCAGGAGCTGGGATTCCTGAACACCCGGGAATATAAGAAAAAAGTGCTGCCCGCAATAAATAAAATGATGGACAACCGTTTTTTTGCATGGGGATCTGCAACCCAGAACGAAGTCATCGGGGCAACCGGAAAATTGATTTCCAACACAACTGTGGACACGGAAACCGTGAATCGTATGGCCGGGTTGGTGAAGGACTTTGTTGAACATGTGGATGATTATGCCGGAGACCACGGGAAAAGCAAGGCATTTTACGATGTCATACAAGGAATCGGTTATGTGCTGTTGTGGGATTTAAGTGAACCTGACAAACAAGCCATTAAGGGAAATATTGATGCGTACTTAAACCCGCTATTCCTGTTGGCAAAGCAGGGACCTTCATCTGCAGATAACGTCTGGTTGACAAACAATGCGGTATATTATACCGGAGAGCTGGCGCATTATCACAGCAATCCGGATAAGGCGAATCAGGTGCTCACGGATTCAATGAATTCGCAACCGCGTCTTAGTGAATTGTTCTTTACTGCTGCCCGGCAAATTTCAGAGCATTATGCAGGAAAAGATTATAACGGCAACCGGATCGACCTGGAAAAGTTAAAGAACGAGGGAAAAACGCATTATTTGCCGCAGCGTTTTTCGTTTGATGATGGCAAGTTTATTTTCCAAACAGGCGACCAGTTGAAGGAAGAACAGATTCAGCGGTTATATTGGGCAGCTAAGGAAGTGAAAGCGCAATTCCACCGTGTAATCGGCAACGACAAAGCTCTCGAAGAAGGTAATGCAGATGATGTGTTGACCGTAGTGATTTATAATAACCCGGATGAATACCGTATGAACAATTATTTATATGGCTATAGTACCGATAACGGGGGTATTTACATAGAAGGAATAGGTACATTCTTCACTTATGACAGAACTGCAGAACAAAGTACCTACAGCCTGGAAGAACTGTTCCGGCACGAATTTACGCACTATCTGCAAGGGCGATATGAAGTCCCGGGTACTTGGGGCAGGGGACCTTTATATGAAAGCGGAACGATGCCCTGGTTTGAAGAAGGCGGGGCCGAATTTTTTGCCGGGGCTACCCGGACGGATAGCATCCAGCCCCGGAAATCGGTAGTAGGCAATTTAAGGCAGGATAGTCCTTCCCAACGCTACTCTGTATCACAGACCCTGCATGCCCAATACGGTTCTTGGAAATTTTATGATTACTCATTCGCCATGTTCAATCATCTTTATCAAACCGATCTTTCTGAACTTAACAAAATTAATAATATGATTCAGGCCAATGACTCCCACGGATATAAGGACAATATCGAAAAACTAAGTAAAGACGAGAAATTAAACCGCGAATTCCAACAGACTATTGAACAGCAAATATCCCAGTATGACAGCTTGAGTACTCCTCTCGTTTCCGATGATTATATGGAAGTGCCTCAGCCGAAAAACACGTCGGAAATCTATGCGGAAATCGCGAATGCGGCCGGCTTGTCTAACGTCAAGACCGAGGAGCATGAGTCCCAGTTTTTCAAAACGTTCACCCTGCAGGGTATCTATACGGGAGGACCGTCAAAAGGAAAAGTACAGGACTGGAAAACGATGAACGGGTTGGCGGACGGATTCCTAAAAAGCTTGTCCGGCCTAACCTGGAACGGATACAATACCGTAACCGCTTATTTTACAAACTATCGCGTAACAGAGGACGGCCGTTTTGCTTACGACGTCGTCTTCCATGGTAAGTTACCGGAAAAAGAAACCCCTGGCGCTGGCGGAAACCCGGATAACGGCCATAGTGGAAACCCTAATACGGATAACGAACATAATGGAAACCTTTCGGGCGACCAGGAACCAAACAATACGTTCAAGCAGGCAAGCCAATTAAAATTGAAACAAACGGTTTCCGGAACCGTGGGCGGTTCGGACTATGCGGATATTTACCGTTTTGAAGTGAAGCACCCGGGGCAATTGGACATACTTTTGGAGGCGGATAAGGAGCAAGGAGTGGCCTGGCTTTTGTATCATGAGTCAGACTTACAAAATTACGCGGCCTACCCGGATCAGGTGGAAGGAAAGCGTCTGTCGGGATCTCATGAGGCCAAGGCCGGTACTTATTATTTATATGTTTACAGTACCTCGGATGAAAACCATGCGTACCGAGTGTCTGTTAACCCGACGGGAGAGACACCTTCAATTGAGGAAAACGAGCCTAACGATACAGCCGATAAAGCCAATGCGTTCCCAATAGGCCAATCCGTCAACGGCAAACTGGATGGAAATGACCATCAAGATGTATTTACGTTTGACATTCATGATCAATCGCCTATCCGAGTTGAAATGCAAAAACTTCTTGGGGAGAATGCCAGCTGGATGCTATTTAAAGAAGATGATATGGATCATCCGGTCTCCTACCCGACAGAGGTATCCGGACTTAAAATGGCAGGAGGGTATGATGCCCGTCCGGGACGGTATTACCTTTTTGTTTACAAGTATGCGGATGAAGATATTCAATACAATGTGCAAATTGAACCAGTAAATCCGTAATTTTTTCCTTTACAGAGTTGTCACCATAAGATTTGATTTATGGTGACAACTCTTTTTCTATATGTGGATAGAACTAAAATAAATCCAGTTGTCTTGGAGCAAGATCTTGATAATCAATGTCCAGTAAGTTAATGAGCTGTTTCGCGTTGGCTGCCGCATCCCCGCCCGAATTATTGTTGAAAATAACGGCTATCTCGCGGACAGATTGTTCAAGAATACGCAGCCGCTCCGCCCATTCCTTCAATTCTTGTTCATTATACCGGTATAAGTATCTGACTTCCCGCCAGTTTTCATTTCCGCTCTGGTTCCACCCCCGTACATTCCGGCCATGGAGACGGACCAAAGTCAGCTTCTCGTCCGTCGGAACAGCCACTGTCGGAACCGAACCTTCTCCGGCCTGCGGTTCATCACAAATGCTGTGGATCCACTGCTCCCGCTTCATAAAAGCAAGCGTCTTCTCCCTCATTTCCGGTACAAACCAGCTCTGATGCCGAAATTCCAGGGCCACCGGAACTTCTTTCATCCGTTCCCGTGTCTCCCTAAGAATATCTACATTTTCCTTGATACAGGTGAACCAGGGCGGATATTGAAACAGCACTGCCTTAAGCTTTCCAGCCTCACGCATGGGCCGGAGGGATTCCAAATAAGCATCAAACATCTCCTTGGTATCCGTAAAAGGGTTCTTGCCCCGCAAATGTCCGGTCATTCCTTGGTAGGCTTTGCAAATAAAAGAGAAGGAATCCGGTGTCTGTTCCGTCCATTTGCTCATATTACGAAGGGACTGAACCGCATAAAAGCAGCTGTCCACCTCTACAATAGGGAAATGCCCGCAGTACATAGAAAGCCTATCCTTGGATTTAGGAGTCCCTTCATATAAATCTTCATGGTCCCCCCATCCGGTAAGCCCGATTTGAATCATGTTTCTACCTCAAGACCTTGACCCGGTTTCAGATGAACTCCGTTCAGGCGGAATTTCTTCAGACTTTCCACCCACTCATCTCCATCCTGACGAATAGGCGGGAATGTATTGAAATGCATGGGGATATAGGTTTTTGCTCTCAGCCAGGTAGCAGCTACCAGTGCTTCTTGCGGCCCCATCGTAAACACATCGCCGATTGGCAGGGCAACCGCATCTATCCGGTTCGTATCTCCAATCAGCTTGATATCTCCAAACAAAGCCGTATCACCGGCATGATAAAAGGTAACGCCTTCCATAGTAAGCAAAATTCCGGCTGGGTGTCCCCCATCCAGGAATTTCCCCTGCTCCAGCTCGAAGCTGGATGTATGGAAAGCCAGTGTAAATTTGACTTCGCCAAAATCAAATTTATAGGACCCGCCAAGGTTCATGCCAAAAGTTTTAGCCCCTAGTTCAGCAAAATGCCCGGCAATCTCATAATTAGCCACAATTACACAACCGTTATTTTTGGCGATGGTGAGAGCGTCCGCAATATGGTCGTAATGACCGTGGGTCAACAAAACAGCGTCCACCCGTATGTCCGAGGCTTTAACCGGAGCAAGGGGATTATTGTCAAGAAAAGGGTCAATGATGACCGAATGTTGTTCCGTTTGAGCCAAAAAACAAGAATGTCCGTAGTAAGTCAGCTTCATTATGCTCTCTCCTTTAAATAAAATGATCGGAGCGGCAGGCTCCCTAATTCCACTATATACCCATTTTATTTATTTTTGAAAACACTTTTTATAGGGAAACAGCATGAATGTGTATGCCTCTTTGATTGAGTTGATGATGCTGCTCTTTCGTCAATCCCTCATCCGTAATGATATCACTTAACAAATCGGCGGGGGACATCTGCCAAGATTCAACCGGAAGCTCCTGATGGGTAGCGATGAGAATCTTTTTATGAGCCCTTTCGGCCAACATACGGATACTTTGCAGTTTTTCGGGTCCGGGCGGCTCTTTACCAGGACCCCATAGATCCGAAGCAGAAAAAAAGCAACGGTCAAACGTAAACAGCCGCGTTATACCCTGAGCCAGCAGATCATCCATAACTCCGCATTGGCTAAGCTTTCCTCCCGTCACATACGTCGTTATCTTTTTTCTTGTACGAAGGATTTCGGCTGCTTTGATAGAATTGGTCACTACAGTAAGGGGGAGATTATGCGGGATAGATCCGATCATATCCAGGTGGGCATTCGCTCCTCCGAGAAAAATTACTTCTTTGTCGCGAAGCAAACCTGAGGCATACTCCACAATCGGTTCCATCTCTTCCCGGGCATATGAACCTGCCGGGTAACTCCTGGTTTTAAAACGGGGAGGTAGCATAGCACCCCCATGAGTTTTGCGCAGCAGTCCCCGTTCTTCCAAAATGGTCAGATCCCGGCGGATTGAATCCATTGACAGATGGAATCGTTCTGCAAGCTCTTTGACGTATACTTTTTTGTTTTTGTTCAGCAAGGCAACAATCTGTTCTCTCCGCTCTTCGGAAAACATGGCTATCCCTCGTTTCAACGGAACTGGTACTAGTGTCTTTAGTTTGCAACAATTGGAAAGAAGTATACACCGTCTCCGATAGAGACATTTATCCTGTTCCCTTGCTTTATTCTCCCCTCTGTTCAGGAAAGAACATGTTAGACCTGTATCTTATCCTTTTCAAGGAGTGCTAATTGAGTAATTTAGACTACAAAACCCAGTACCTGGGCGGTACTGGGTTGTAGCTTACCAATAATAAAAAATAATTTTTCTAGGTTAATTACTCTGTTATTTTTTCAATGGTAGGTAAAATAGCAATTGGTGGAATGGATTTAGTCATGGCTTTTGCAAACACATTCAGTTTATCACCGACCTCATAAGTATCATGACTTGTAACGGGAACTTTTAACAGTTTATTTTGATAAGCCAATCCCCACCAATTTTCCTGATATAACAATGCTTCCTCTTTTGTAGAAGTATCCGCCACGTACATGTAATGGTTATCAATAGAAATGACATACCCAGTGAAAGGCAGTTGCTCCTGTTTCACAACAGACGAGACAGAAGTGGCCTCCGATGAAGATCCATCCGGATGTGCAAAAGCGGGTGCTCCTCCTGCGGTAAAGCCAATGCCTAATGCAAGTGTAGCTGCTACAGTTATCAATTTTTGTTTTCCCGTGATCATAGCTTTATCCCCCTTAGATTAGAGTTTCACAAATATATTTCTTTTAAATTAAGTTAAATTCCTTTAAATATTGAAATATTTAACATTTTTGTCACAAATATAAATGTCATTTCTTACTTTTCTTTCACTAAAAATAACCCCAGCGCCTGAACGGCACTGGGGTTGAATTTTCCCAATAATTTAGAAATCAAGCTGAATGAATCAATTTCATAACTTAGATTTTCATCCGAAACGGGTACAAGATAGAGTTAAATCTAAACCGTATTTATCTATATCTTCTTTATTAAGCGCTCACCGGTTGTATCATGAAATTGATTCGAATCATTTTATAAATATGGGCTTTCGTGCTTGGCTTTCAGCTTGTTCCACCTGCGTTCCACTTCGTCTTCGAACGCCTCCAAAGTGGATTTATGCTCGGGTAGGAGCAAGTGCTTCGTCTTTCCCATCAGGCTCAGCCAATCGTTTAAGGATACGCGTTTCTTTTTATCTTCCGGATTATAGGTTATCTTCGTAATCCCATGCTCCACTTCATATAAGGGGAAGAAACAACTGTTTACGGCGGTTTCCACGATTTTGGTTCCTGCGTCATCTTTCGCCTTCCAATTCAATGGACAAGAGATCAGGATTTTACCGTAAACCGTTCCCTCATGCCGGGCATACCATTGGGCTTTGGCCGCTTTTTTGATCAAATCCTGCGGAAAAGCCTCCGTTCCTGTAAAGACGTACGGAATATTCGTAGATGCCATGATTTGGGCCGTATCCTTGTGATGAAACGGTTTCCCTCCAAAACCGCCGCCGATCGCGGAGGTAGAGGTCATATGCCCCATCGGAGTAGAGTAAGACAGCTGGGCTCCGGTATTCATGTAGCCTTCATTGTCATACTCCAAAATAATCAGTCTATGGTTGCGCAAAGCTGTACCAATTGCCGGACCCATTCCGATATCCATGCCGCCGTCACCTGTGATCATCACGAAGGTAACGTTTGATTCATCCACCTGAACCTCACCACGGCGTACCCGTTCCCAGAACATCTCTACTACACCTGATAAAGTGGCGGAACCGTTCTGAAATAGATTGTGAATGTAGTTCACCTTGTGGGCAGAATAAGGATAACCGGTCGTAACGACCATCGCGCAGCCCGTATGATAAAGGACCACGACATCCCCCTCGATTCCTTTAAAGAACATGTCAAGTCCGGAGAAAATGCCGCATCCCGGGCAAGCCCCGTGTCCGGGCGCAATCCTTTTCGCTTTAGCCGTCAGAGCCCGCATGGTAGGCATTTTGACCTTAAGCTCTCCGGTAGTCTCATCCCGGGTTACAGATATAAATCCGGATGTCTCTGCCTTGCTGAGCGGCCCTGCCTTTACTGCCTCAACCTGCACCGTTCCCGGTGTATGTCCGTGATAATCAAAACGTTTAACCTCTTTGCCGGCAAGAGCATCCTGGCACAGCTCATAGAAAGAAAGAGCATCTTCGAGATAGAAATCTTTCCCGCCCAAACCGTAAATGCGGGTATAAACCGAAGCGGAAGAGCCCGCATCCAGAAGAGCTGATTTCAGTTCATGGCTGAGGTTCCCTCCATAAGCCCCGTAAGAATCGGCTCTCTCTCCCATCAGCACAACCTTAACACCGGAAAGCGCTTTTTGCAGAGCCTCTTTAGGAAAGGGGCGGATTACATTCGGTGATACTACTCCGGCCCTCACACCCTGAAGCCGGAGACGGTCGGCTGCGTCTTTCGCTGTATCTGCAGCCGAATTAAGCAGAACAAGAGCAATGTCGGCATCCTCCATCCGGTACGTATCCAGAAGCCCATAATGCCGTCCTGAAAGTTCTTCATATTCGGCAGCTATTTGAAGAAACACTTGCCCAGCCCTGTACATGGCTTCAGACTGCTGGTATTTGTTATTGATATAATCCGGGTCGTTCATATACGGGCCAATGGTAACCGGATGCTTCGTATCTGTTGAATCTACGTAGACAGGACCGGTTTTGCCGACAAACCCCTCCACTGTCTTCCGATCCTCGAAATAATGAACCCTGCGTTTCTGATGGGAAGTGAAAAAGCCGTCAGATGCCACGATAACAGGGAGCCTGACATCGGCATGCTCGGCCACTTTGAGCGCTATCAGGTTCATGTCATATACAGCCTGGGGATCTCTCGCCATGAGAATCGGCCAGCCTGTATTTAAGGCATAATACAAATCGGAATGATCCCCGCGGATATCAAGAGGTCCCGATACTGAACGGGTGACCAGATTAAGTACCATCGGAAAACGCGTACCTGACTGGACAGGGAGCTGCTCCAGCATATACAGGAAACCATTGGCGGAAGTTGCATTGAATACGCGTCCTCCCGCGGTGGCAGCCCCATAGCATATACCCGCAGAACCATGCTCACCATCCGCCGGTATCAGCTTAATATCGTGTTCACCGTTTGATTTCATTTCCTCCAGATATTCCGCAATCTCCGTGGATGGAGTGATAGGGAAATACCCCATCAGATGATAGTTAATTTGCGCTGCCGCCTTGGCGGCCATTTCATTCCCGGAACGGAAATCCATCTTCTGCGCGGGTGCTCCGCCATTTATCGGAAGTTCTTTTTCATGTACGCTCACGATAGGCTTCCCCCTTTTAAATAAATAGTTTTATTAAACATGTTCCAGTAACGAAAACTTGTGCTTTACAGCATGTACGCCAGCATACCCTTCTGTCTCCCTTCCTTTAGACAAGGCGGTTGTCGGACATGCCTCCACACATTTTAAACAGCCTTTGCAGTACTGATAATCTATTCCTTGCAAGAACTGATGTTTTCTTCCCTTTTTGTCCGCTCCCTCTGCCCAAACAAAACAAAAATCGGGACAGCTCTGATCACACGCTGCACAATTGATACAGTCCTCCTGATTGAAAACGGGCAGGAAGCCTTGGCGGGAGGTGCTTAAATCTTTAAACACCGTATTCCCCGGGTTCAGGATTACACCGCCAATAGGCTGCGTTTCATATCCAAATACAGGGGCATTCTGAACCGGCCCCCCTTCAAAACCGTCTTCCGGGGCAAACGAACGGGATATGATCTCTTCATAACCCGCTTCAAAGGTTCTCAGGTTGGCTTCAACCAGTGCCGGATATTTGGCTTCAAAGGTTTGCCGGATGACCGTCTTTACCGCTTCCGGGCTTAGGAAATCTACCGCCCTGCAAAGTGCACCAAGCATTGCTGTATTGATTCTCGTTTTTTCCCGGATAGAAATACCAAGCGCATCCACACAAAGGATTGTGCCTCCGTTGAAGCCGGATAAATCGCGGATTTTTTCCGGTGATTGGGTTGTGTTTACAAGCAGCAGACCATTTTCGTCCAGTCCGTCTACGCAGTTTTGGGAAGTGAGCAAGGCTTCATGGAAAACAGCCACAACATGAGGATGGTCAATAGGCGAGGATGCTCTTAACGAAACATGGGGGTCAGAAAAACGGATAAAAGCTTTTACCGCCGAACCCTTTTTCTCTGATCCGTAAGAAGAAAAATTAGAACCGTTCAGGCCAAGATGCAGAACCCCCGCCTCGGCCAGCATCTTCCCCGCAAGATTGGCACCAAGCCCTCCAATCGACTCCAGACGGATTTCAAATAGTCCGAGCTCATTCACCCGCGAAAGCTTTGTATGTTTCATGAGTTGCTTCCCTCCATTTCAATTTGGTTATAACAATGCTAACAAGAGGTCTTTATATACAAGAGGAAACGGCTTCACTGTTTAAGAAACAATGAACGTTTCCTGCCTGAAAATCGGGAGAAATGATCCAATTTTACATCCACTATATGACAACCGGTCCATCCTGAACTATGACATACTTAACAAAAGGGGCCGAAATTAGTGATTTTACTCACATTATTTTCGACTATATGTTCACAAATCGTGATTTCCCCTTATCGCCGGTCCCCCTACCCGGTAAAATAAGAAATATTGAGAATCTTAAGGGGGTTATTTTATTAAAGGTTACATCCCGACACAACATGGTGCCTGGGCTATGCTTGTAATGCCTTTTGCCTTCGGCATGGCGGCCTCCGGTCCCAAAATTGGTCATCTGCTTTTGTTTACAGCCTGGCTGCTTGTTTATTTATTTTCCTACCCCCTGCTTCAATGGGTACGTACAGGTAAAAAGGCCATTTATAAACGGCCTGTCCTGTTCTATGGGTGCCTGCTGTTTCCCCTGGCTGTCTGGCTGCTGATTCTATATCCGCAGCTTTTATGGACAGCCCTGTTTTACGGTCCACTTTTCCTGGTAAATTGTTTCTTTGCTTCGCGTAATCAGGAGAGGTCGCTTGTGAACGATCTGGCTGCGGTCCTTCAATTTTGCTCCATTGTGTATGCAGCTTTTTATACAGGAGGGGGATATATATCCGGTTGGGGTACAGTCCATGAACTTTTTATGATCAGCCTGCTTTATTTCATTGGAACCGTCTTCTATGTCAAAACCATGATCAGAGAAAAAAATAACAAAACATTTTATTGGCTGTCAGTTACCTATCATACTGCCGCCTTTGTGATCATCCTCACGTGGTTCCCGAAATGGCTGATAATTCCCTTTGCTGTCTGTCTGCTTAGGGCAATCATGACACCAAAAACAAAAATAACCATCAAACAGGTGGGCTTACTGGAGTTCGCCTATGCCATCGTCCTTACAATATTCGTAGTCAGTCTGTATCACTAAGAAAAAAATATTGGCGTGTCCCCTCATCGCGAAGGACAAAGCCCAGTTTGGCCGCCTCGCGGCGCAAATCTTTGGCTTCTCCGGTTTCCTTCTTTATAGCAGATTAATTTCAAATGCAAAGCGTATTCCTCTCCTTCCCGTCCGGTTAAATGCATTTTGATAAATAAAAGGGAAACAGCCCTGGAACCAAATCCGGTTCAAGGGCTGTTCTCTACGTGTTTAATTGGAAAATAATTACGAGTACATATCCGAGAACGGAAAGCATCACGGAACCAATTAACCCTGCACTGAAGGAGCGGATGCCCAGTTTCCGGAAGGCGGCAATGTCCACGTTCAAGCCAAGTCCCGCCATAGCCATGGCAATGAACATATAGGCTAAAAGCACAATATAGGAAGCTGCCTGCGCGGGAATGATCCCGAGAGAGTTAATTCCGCTGACAAGCAAAAATCCCAAAATGAACCATGGAATCTGAACGGAGGAACGGGAAGATCCGCTATCCTGCCGGGGTGACCCCTTTGACATAAAAACGCCAATCAGAATGGCGACAGGGACAAGCAGGGCTACACGTGTCAGTTTTACAATGACGGCAATATCCACCGCTCCGCTTCCGCCCGGGTCAGCTGCGGCAATAACGTGGGCGATTTCATGCAGCGTAGCCCCAGAGAAAATGCCGTACCCCGAAGGGGTAAGTCCCAATACCGGATACAACAGTGTAAACAAAAGCGTAAAAATAGTTCCCAGAATGGCTACGGTGGCGGCACCGACAGCCGTTTCTTTTTCATCTGATTTGATCTGGGAAGCAATAGCGACCACCGCCGCAGCTCCGCAAATTGCCGTACCGCTGGCTGTCAAAACACTTAAATTTTTATCTACTTTAAATACCCGGCAGAGGGCATAAACGACAATCATCGTAAAGGTGATATTGATTACGGCTATAGCGAATACTTTAGGTCCTGCATGGATAATATCCATCAGATTCAATCTCATCCCAAGCAAAATGATACCGAGACGGAGCAGTTTTTTACTGGCAAAGTGAATGCCTTCTTCGGCAATGGCCGGCACTCCGGCGGAAGCTCTCCATACAATTCCAATCAGGATAGCAATAACAAGCTGACCCATAATATCGAGGTACGGGATCAGTGAGAATGCTTTGGCTGCAAGAGCGATAATCAAAGTAATAACCAGCCCCAGAATAAATCCCCGGGTCTTTTTTTGTTTATCCGTCCGGTAGCCGGTTAGAGTACGGCCTGAAGCAGAATCTTGTTGATTTGTCTTTGGTTGCAGTTCACTCATGATGTACATTCCCCCACTATATTTTCAATAGCGCGCTAATGAGAGTTCTTCTTCTTTACTATAAAAGCAAGGGGGAGAAATGTGAAATTCGAATCTTATATTCCTGTTATAAGATTCGCTTATAAAATAGGACAAAGTGGAAAAATTTCTCGATTTTTTTCGAAAAACAGCATTGATTTTTTATGTAATTATAGTATTGTTACATAGTTGACTTTTTACATAAGCAAGAAAGGCTCCGTTCTATACGGGACATGTGTTTCATGTTGAAAAAAAGGCTTTTTTATTAAAGCCCGCCAGCATAAACAAACTGTAGAAAACGCATATCGGTACATGCGTTTTTGACTCTAGGAGGAATGATAATTGGACAAGCAAACACAGCTCAAAAGAACCCTCACACTAGCACCTGTAGTGTTGATCGGTCTTGCCTATATGGATCCTCTTGTAGTATTTGATTCATATGGCATCGTGTCTCATTTAACAGAAGGACATGTAGCAGCATCGTACATCACCATATTGGTTGCGCTGCTGTTTACCGCATACAGCTACGGTAAAATGGTCCAGGCCTTTCCCGTAGCCGGTTCTACCTACACCTATGCACAAAAAAGCATAAGTCCGTATGTAGGTTTTTTAGTCGGATGGGCTGTGATGCTCGACTACCTATTCTTGCCCATGGTTAACTTCGCCATCGGGGCCGCTTACCTGACCTCGGCATTTCCTGCTATTCCAGGGGCTATATGGGTGCTTATTCTGGCTGTTTTGATCACTACAATTAATCTGCTTGGCATTCGCCTTACGGCCAACATCAACACTTTACTGGTGTCTTTCCAGACTCTGGTAGCCTTAACTTTTGTCGGTTTTTCAATCCAAGGACTTATAAGAGGAATGGGCGAGGGCACCTTGCTATCACCTGCCCCCTTTTTTACGCCTGATATGGATTTCAGCCTGATCCTGGGGGGAGCTTCCATTCTTTGTTTCTCATTTCTGGGATTCGATGCGGTGACGACCCTCTCCGAGGAGACAATCAATCCCCGTAAAACGATTCCCCGTGCGATTCTTTTGATCGCTTTGATTGGAGGCATTTTATTTACTTGTACTTCTTATTTCCTGCAGCTGGTCTATCCCGATTACAGTTCCTTTGCGGAAGCAGATTCCGCTTCTCTGGAGATTGCGCAGTTTGTAGGAGGTGCATTCATGCACTCGTTCTTCCTGGCTGGAACGATGGTCGCAGTATGTTCTTCTTCCCTTTCTTCCCATGCCAGTGCATCAAGGCTGCTGTATGCCATGGGGCGGGAAGGGTCATTGCCTAAAAAGGTGTTCGGATATGTACATCCTAAGCTGCAAACTCCGGTATTCAATATTTTATTTATCGGGATATTGTCATTGACGGCCATGTTTGGAGAGCTGGAAGTCATTGTATCCTTCATCAGCTTTGGGGCACTTGTCGGCTTCATGTTTGTAAATATATCCGTAATTGCCCACTACTTCATTCGGAACGAATACCGGGAAGGCTTTGATATTGTACGTTTTCTGATCGTGCCTTCGGTAGGGGCTCTTTTCAGTGCCTGGCTGTTCACCAGCTTGAATGTCCATGCCCTGATGCTTGGAATTGGCTGGCTGATCGTAGGAATTGCCTACTCTTTCTTTACTTTCAGGAAGGAACAGACTAGCCGTATCTAAAGTTGTGAAAGATTCTGCCGTATGGTTAAAATCCCTATTTTTACTGAAAAGAAGGAAAAACCTGTAGATATGGCTTATAATATAAAGAAATAGACATTATCGTTTCTTCGGAAACGTTATCCATCATGTAAGGGAGGCATTTGCCAAAGTTATTTTTGTACTGAAAGTTGACTCATGCGAATATGTTACCAGTAAACAAATACCAGGCTTGAACCGTATGGGTCCCATCAGGCAGATCCTGCCGGCATCAGACGGGAAAAGCCGGACCCCTCAAAGCCTGCCTGCACAAACATACCACTTATCCCATCAAGGAGGGACGCTGATCGCTATGGCTATTATTCCATTCTTAAGTCATTCCGGAGAAATGTCGTTCCACCGATGCTTAGGGCAGTGGCAAAGCGAAGGAGAACCGGTGGAAGTCGAATTTGCCAGCCCCACAGGACTCACGCTCATGAATACTACCGGAATCCTGACCGATCTGGAAGTGTGTGATACTGAGGAAGACGGGACCGAATTGACTTTCTGGCTGGATAAAACAGAACTTGGTTTTAATGAAAGAGAATGCACCATCGAGCTGCTGAAGCCGAATGAATCTCTTCAAGTTACCGTCCGTAATAAAGAATACGAAATAGTCAGCATCATTACTTTTACGATAAGACGTACTAAAAATATCTTTCCGATGGAGCGTATCCTCAGCGAGGAAATCCGCAATAAGTTATCCTTCTAGAATAGTTCCACCCGGGGGATGAAACATGTTCGAAATATATCTGGGTGTGAGAAATTCATTTCACCAAAGAAGCCTATGATCTCCTTTTTGGAGAGAATGGCTTTTTTTGTCTAGCAAAATTGTTATTAATGGTCTAAATTCTCCTATTACCATAGGGGAAGAAAACAAAAGGGAGATATTGACAAATAGAGGTAAATAATAGATAATACTGGACGTGGCAATATTCCAAATAATACTAAGAAAGGAGAAATGAGTAAATGAATCTTATTATGAGCATAAGTGGGCTAACGGCAGGTGCTGCTGCCACAGTTCTAAACGTATTGGATTATGCAACTTGGGTTGGAACTTTATTGACCTTCACAGGGATTGGTATTGGCGCAGCGGCGGCTATCTTTACTTATCGTGTTGCTATTAAAAAGATAGTTATAGAAAAAGGCAAACAGGCAGCCATTCAATTTTAACTTTTTGGAAATATATGGGGGGGATACTTAACAATCCCCCATATCCTAATTTAAAATCATTAAAAAATGGGGAAATGAATCAAATGGGGTTCAATAGCTATTTGAAATATTATAAATGGATTCGTAAACGCGTTAGCAGGGAGAGCATTTATTTATCTTACAAAAAAATATTAGACGTATTTTATGAACGGGATAGAATGAAAATAGTGAATTTCTTGGTGATATCATCTAAAGTTCTGGTCATTATTCCACTTCTTTTATTCACTACTTTGTATTTACTGGTGGAGACGTTATCTTCAGCACAACTAGTGGCAGGTGTATGTTTGAGCGGATTCTTAAGCAGTATCCATACCCTTCTTTCCCTTCATTTCAAATTCAGCCATCGTCCAATCGATTATTTAAAAAATGAATTCAGATTTGTACTGCGTCTTTTACCGAAAGGGAAAGAACCCTCCTTTATACTAAAAAGACTCAGCCTGGATTTAGTTGGCGGCACGTTGATTTATTCCATTGTTCCTTATTTTTTTTCGTTATTGATTATTCTTTTCGTTAATCCAGCGTTATGGGTTTTATTGCTTGGCGTAGTTTTTATTCTTTTTAACTATTTGTTAGGCTTATGCTTGCTTATTGGAAAAATTCTGAATAAAAAAGGGTTGTTTCTGTCTGCTATAGGAATAGTTGTCCTGCTTCTAATAGAAGCGATAAGGGTATTTGATTTCCAAAGAGCATTTCAAATAAATATTCAACACGTATTCACTTTATTTCTGAAGAATGAACCGATTTCGTTTCCTTCTGAAACCCAGGGTTTGTTGTTGACAATATTTTTATCTGTTTTTTTCCTTTTTTGCTATATTTATTCCCACTTAAGAAAAAACCGTTTTACTTGCTCAATTTTCAAGGATAGGGAAACCGTTATCGAAACATTCAGTAAAAATAAAGTAGTTTATCAACGTTTATTGCTAAGAGGGTTTTATTTAAATAATAAAGTACAGAAACTGAGAATAGGAACTATGATTCTGGTTTTATCTATGATTGTTTCCTATCCTCTGCTAAGCCAAAATAGTTCTATTCCCTTAACCTTAACGATTCTGGTTTTTAGTTACACTCCCTCGGTTTTTAATCTAATTATCAATTTTTATTTATATGATGGAATTTTGGAAAAAAGATTTATGGTTTCAACATATTATTTTCTAAGGAAATTTAATTGTCAAAACTATTTGTTAAAACAAACTGTTTTTCCTACTATTTCTCAATCCTTTGTTTTATTGTTTCCGTACTTTGTGCTGCTTATGTTCCTTAAACCGGTGGATATGCTCGCATTCATCGTATTGTATGTTCTGATTTTCTTCTCAACCATTATTTTAACAGTTATAAGAATCTATAACTTAAAGCAATACGATTTTGATCAAATGAAAACTTTAAATTCTGATGCTCTTATTTCAAAACCGATTGAAAATTATATTATATTTGGCACTCCAATTCTTTACTCTATGCCTCTTGCCGTTATTCAGTTAACACAATCCCATCTGCTGTATACATATTTGTGTATGATTGGCTATACTAGCTTATTCCTTGTTTATTGTCTAATAAAGATCTATTTTTTGATTAGAGGGGGAAAACGATGCTAACGATTTGTGGCCTAAAAAAAAGCTACACGGGATTAAAGATATTTGAAGAAATTGATCTGGAAATTCCGAAGAAATCCATTGTAACTTTAACAGGGAAAAACGGGATTGGGAAAACTACCCTTCTTAATATTCTGGGCGGAATATCTGAATTTGAAGGAGATGTTCTGTTAAACGAAATCAGTTTAAA
>Ga0224750_1020_pt1 | contig 21993 bp, 17 predicted proteins | sample LIM_F_Vancomycin_2_FD_182072 | JGI IMG/M metagenome (GOLD analysis project Ga0224750, IMG submission 182072) | Enriched cells from gastrointestinal tract of the lab mouse from Pacific Northwest National Laboratory (PNNL), Richland, Washington... | ecosystem: Host-associated > Mammals > Digestive... | reverse complement strand
CTTCCGCGAACACCTCGGCGGCCACCTGACGGTACTGATGCTTACCGGAATAGGCCGGGGAAAAGACGTCCATGAGATAGATGCCGCTCTGATGGAGGAATGCATCCGGGAAATGCAGGAAGCCGCCGGATATTCCGTTCAGGAATAACAGCCCTTTCCTTGCTGCCTCCCCGTCAGAAAACAGGCAGAAGCCATCTGGCGTATCACAGAGAAATACCAGCCGGACGGCAGTATGAAAAAAACAACGATGTTTTTCCTTCCCACAATCTCCATATCCTCCTGTTCCGGCAGTTCCCGCAGGGCGGCATTATTATGTGCTGCCGGGCAGCCCATGATGCAAGCCATTTTGCGACTCCCCCTTTTTTCATAACGCGCCGGATTTACTTCTCCTTTTTCAAAAAGAAGATGAAGGAAAAAGCATGAACAGCCTGCCGGATACCTCAAAGAGAAGATCATCCGTCAACCATGCGGAGGCAGTGGACACGATGCCTCCCTGGGAACAAATCCATTCATCGTCTTTGCAAGGCACTGGAAAACCAAACTGCCGGAAACCGCGTTCCGCTGAAAATTCAGGGATGGATCTTCCGGAAAACCGTCCCTCTTAAACCTGTGCGGATAACTCCGCAGGAAACGGAACTTTCCCGTATTCGTCCAAACTGACGCCGGGCCATCCCCATTTACAGACGCGGTACGGCGGCGAGAAGCGCCTGCGTATATTCGTGGGAAGGGGAAGAAAATACTTTGTCCGCCTCCCCGTATTCCACAATGCGGCCTTTGCGCATCACGGCAATGCGGTCCGCGATGTAATGGACCACGGACAAATCATGGGAAATGAATATCATGGTCAGGCTCAAGTCGCGGGCCAGGGCAATAAGAAGGTTCAGAATCTGGGACTGGATGGAAACGTCCAGCGCGGAAACGGGTTCATCCGCGATAACCAGCCTGGGTTCCGGCGCCAATGCGCGCGCAATGGCGACGCGCTGGCGCTGGCCTCCGGAAAATTCATGGGGATACTTGCGCATCAGGGAGGGGCTCAGCCCTACCTTTTCCATCAGTTCCGCCACATCATCCCTCGTCTGGGCAAAAGTTCTTTTACGGCGGCTCTGTAACGCCTCCTTTAATGTTGCATATACCGTAAAACGGGGGTTCAGGGAAGCATAAGGGTCCTGGAAAACCATCTGGAAATCCGGACGACGCTTCCTGACTTCGGATGCGGAAAGGGCCGTCAACTCTTCCCCTTCCAGAAAAATGCGGCCCTCCGTAGGCTTCTGGAGCAGCATCACCGTGCGGGACAGCGTGGATTTGCCGCAACCGGATTCACCCACCAGCCCCAGGATTTCTCCCTTTTCCACGGACAGCGACACCCCGTCCACCGCCACTACGGGGGCAGATTTGCGGGCAGAGAGCAGCCCCTGCACCGCAGGAAAGACAACGCTCACATGATCCAGTTCCAGAAAAGCCATGCCGCCACCCTAACAAGCCTTCCGATGCAAGACAAGACCCCAGCCGCGCCAGTTCCTCCAATATCAGGACATCCATGCGCACCTCCCATGCCGTTTCCCCCACAGAAAAACTAGGACCGGCAATGAACGCCAGCCCCGGCTGGGCATTTCGCATGTCTTCCGGAGCCACCCGGAGCCAGAAGAGTTCATCATCACACACGAGGCTGATAACAGCAAAAGAGGCTGTTCCCCCATTTCCACCGTCCATTGGCCTTTTTGAAGAACCACAATACCGCCAGGAAATATCAGGGATCGCACACAAGGAAAAAACATGCTCCAGCCCAAAAGCGCTCCAAAAACGGCTGCCAGGATGAAGGCCGCAACCAGCAGCAGAGCCGGAGCTTTTCTATCCCGCATATTTTGATGATCCCCTATCCGGATTTCCGGATTCTCCCTGAATCAAATTCATGGATAAATCCCCCATGGAGCCATATCAAACAAAAGAACCGTTCCCCGCAAAGGGAACGGTTCCAGAGATACTCTGACTCAGAGCTTACGCACCGAGCTGGTAGCGGACGAAGGAGGCGACGGAGATATCGTCGCCGAGTTCCTTGCCGGCCTGGTTGAGGAGGGTCTCCACCGTCATCTTTCCGGCAGGATCCTTCACAAATACCTGGTTCAGCAGGCAGGACTGGGCGTACAGAGCCTTCAGCTTGCCGGGAAGAATCTTTTCCAGCAGGTGTTCGGGCTTGCCTTCCTGAATGAGCTGCTGCTTGGCGATTTCCTGTTCCTCGGCCACGAAGGCGGGATCCAGGCTATCGGAGCTGACGCTCTTGGGAGCGGCGGCGGCGATGTGCAAGGTCAAATCCTTGGCGAGGGCTTTGAACACATCAGACTTGACGGTTTCTTCCTTGCCGGCCTTGATGGACAGCAGAACGCCCACTTTGCCGCCCATGTGGATGTAGGAGACCACGGCGCCGATGCCGTCCGCCGTCAGGCGGGCGAATTTGCGCAGAGCCATGTTTTCGCCAATGGAGCTGCACATGGCCTTGATATATTCTTCCGTGGAGCCTTCCGCCATGGGGACCTGGAGAGCCTCTTCCAGCGTGGAGGCCTTGGAATCCATGAGAGCGTTGGCAACGTCATTCACCAGACCCTGGAACTTGTCCCCCTTGGCGCAGAAGTCCGTTTCACAGTTGAGTTCAAGGATGATGCCGGAGCAGCCGCAGGGAGCCACAGCGGCGCGGATCACGCCTTCCTTGGCGTCACGGTCGGCCTTGGCCGCAGCCTTGGCAATTCCCTTCTCACGAAGATACTTTACGGCGGCATCCATGTCGCCGTTGCATTCGTTGAGGGCTTTCTTGCAATCCATCATGCCGGCGTCCGTTTTGTCACGGAGAGCCTTGACGAGAGCTGCAGTAATTTCTGCCATAGTGTTTCTGTTCTTTCTAAATGGTTGGTTTAGGCTTCGGCGGATGCGCCCTTGCCTTCGTTGATGGCCTTGACAATGCAGTCAAGAATCAGGCGGATGGAACGGACGGCGTCGTCGTTGCCGGGAATCGGGAAGTCGATTTCCTTCGGGTCGGCGTTGGTATCAACCAGAACGCAGACGGGAATGTTCAGGCGGTGGGCCTCGCGGATGGCGATGTCTTCATGGTCGGCGCCGATAGCCACCATGGCGTCCGGAGCGCCGCCCATGTTGCGGATGCCCTGAAGGTTGCGTTCCAGCTTCTGGCGTTCGCGGTCCAGAGCGGCCAGTTCCTTCTTGGACATGCTCTTGAATTCCGGGCTCTTTTCAATCCCTTCCAGATAGACAAGGCGTTCAATGCTCTTGCGGATTGTGCTCATGTTGGTGAGCATGCCGCCCAGCCAGCGGTGGTTGACATAGTACTGACCAGTGGCTTCCGCAGCTTCGCGGACGGCTTCCTGAGCCTGGCGCTTGCAGCCGACGAAGAGGATTTTCTTATTGCGGCGGGCCAGATCAGCCAGGAAGGAGCAGGCCTTGTCCAGGCATTTTTCCGTTTCCTCAAGGTTGATGATATGGATACCGGCCTTGTCCTTGAGAAGGTACTTTTTCATGCTGGGGTGCCATTTGCGGGTTTGGTGGCCCAAATGAACACCGGCTTCAACCATCCGGTTAATCAGATCATTAATCATATATGTATGTAGGTGGCTTTCCTTGCGGCAGGAAAAGCAGTTTTTGGGGACTTCGACGCTTTTTACCCCTCCGATCCCCGTTGTTTAGTTGCGCCGAATCACGCGAGGGACGGGCAATATACTTCCCGCCCCCTCTCTTGTCAAAGCATAAATCATTGATTTACGAAACTATTCCGCCGTTCGCGGAACCTTGTCGCAAGCAAGCTCATGGAGAACTTTGCCATTTCAGCAAAATATCTTATCGCGCAGGCCCGTCAAAACCGTTCCCGGCAGACTCTCCCATGCCCGTTTTCCAGTATTCCCGTTCCGCTTGCAAATAAAACGCACCGAACGGAGGCAGGATTTTTAACGTTTTCCCATGCCTTGCGGCCAGTTCCGGAGAGGGCATGTCCTCCCGCATATGCTTCCCTTTTCCAATCAGGAACGGCAGCACTACCACCTTTTGCCCCTTTAATCCGGGTAATACCTTTTCCACAGAAGGAAATGCGCCAAAGTATGCAAGCGCCATGTCCGTTCCTTCCGGAAGCCGGAATTTCAACTGCTGGAGGAATTGCGCCGGCTCAGGGGCAGCCTCCCTTCCCGTTACCCCGTGGGCTACCACCAGCAGGGAAGCCTCCCCCTCCAATTCCTTTTGCAAGGCGGCGGCCCTAAAACCAACACCGCCGCATCCCGCTCCCCATACGGGTTTAAAAACAAGTTCCGGATGCTGCCCGCTCCCGGCATACAGCGCACGAAGCAATTCCGGCAATGTCTCCGTCACCGTCACGCCGCTCTGCATGAAGACAGGGTAAACCCAGACTACACCATCGCCCGGAGGCAAATCCGCCGCCGTCAGGCTGCGGAAAGACCCCTGCCAGACACAGTCGCTTGAATATTGAAACTGCTCCGCCACATGCTGCCGCAATTCAGCCCCTGCTTCATCATAGGAAATAAAGAGTTTGTAAATCTTCCTGGGCATTTCGGTAAGACCACTGCGGGGGAACGGCGTTCGGAACATCCTGTCATTTATTCATGCGGAAGTAACGCATGATGGCCGTTTGTAACAAAAAGTCCGGAGGGCGGCAACTCCATACGCTTTTTTCCAATCCATGCTCCCCTCCATTTACACGCACCTATCTAAAAAATATTTACCATATTTATAACAAAATCATTATATCGAATATGAAAAGATACTTCCGGAAAAATAAACCTTCGCCTCCGAATCTCCGCGCGGAGGCAGGATAGCGGCTTGACCGAAAGGCCTGAAACCGTCATGATACAAGGACATACAGGTTTTGTTTTATGTCGTTTTACATTCAATCCGTTGAAATCGGCGGCCCGCGGCCGTTCTACCTTCTGGGCCCCTGCTCTCTGGAATGCGAATCCTTTGTATGGGAGATGGCCCGCTCCATCAAGGCCATCGCGGAAAACCTGGATGTCCCACTGATCTTCAAAGCTTCCTACGACAAGGCGAACCGCACTTCCGTCACCTCTTTTCGCGGCCCCGGCGTGCGGGAAGGCTGCCGCATTCTGTCGGAAATCGGCAGGGAGCTGAAACTGCCCGTCGTTACGGATGTGCATACGGCCCAGGAAGCGGAAATTGCCGCCGAATACGTGGATCTGCTCCAGGTTCCCGCTTTTTTGTGCCGCCAGACGGATCTTCTGGAAGCCTGCGCCAAGAGCGGCCGGCCCGTGAATATCAAAAAAGGGCAGTTCCTGGCTCCGTGGGATACCGTGAACATCGGGGAAAAAATGCGCGCCTTCGGCTGTGACGAATTCATGATGTGCGAACGCGGCACCACCTTTGGTTATAACAATCTGGTGGTGGACATGCGCTCCCTGTACTGGATGAAACAGGAAGGCTTTCCCGTCGTATTCGACGCCACTCACGCAGTTCAGAAACCCGGGGGATTGGGAGGAACCACGGGAGGAGACAGCGAGCTGGCCCCCGTGCTGGCATCCGCCGCCATGGCGACGGGCAGCATTGACGGCGTGTTCATGGAGGTGCACAAAGACCCGTCCAAAGCGCTTTCCGACGGCCCCAACCAAATTCCTCTCCACCTGCTTGAAGGAGTGCTGAAACGCCTTCAGTCCATCCACCAGGCGGTTCAGTCATGATGAAATTATTGTCCACATGCTTTTTGACGGCCGCCCTGTACGGCACGGAGGCGCAAGCGGACACCAGCCTGCCCGCAGCCACGCCTTTTGCCGGCGTAGATAAAAAATTACCTATGCTGGAGCTTCTGCCCGTAGGCCAGGTGCTCCCAAAAGTCAGCCTGTCACGATATGAAGGGCCGCGCCTTTCCATGCTGCTGACGGCTTCAAGCGTGACCGTGGCCGCCCCGCAGGAAATTGCCGCGAATATCCTGAACGTGTACTTGTACGGAAAAAACAACCAGACCTCCCACCTTTTCACGCAGGCCGCCTCTTATTTTCTGGATAAAAAACTGGCCGTCTCCCATACGGAAACCACCCTCAGGGAAGAAAATCTTTCCGCCAAAGGGACCGGCCTTTACCTGGACACCAATATCAAGAGGGGCATCATTCTGGGTCCCGTTCAAACCACCATCCGCATGGCTCAACGCAACAAGTAACCATTCCTTTTTATGAAAAAACTTTCCTCCCTGCTGCTGGCCCTGGCCGGAAGCCTTGCCTGCAGCGGCGCCAACGGCGTTCCCTCCCACATTGTCCAGCCCCTGCCCAGGGAACTGGATCCCCGCCTGGAACAACCCCTCACCCCGCCTTCCCATATTGTACGCCCCCTGACGGAGGAAGAGACAGCCCGGAGGGAACGGGAACTGGCCCCTGTTCCGACCGCAGGCTTGAAGGAAGACGGGGAAAAGGCGATTCAAACATACAGCGCGCAGGAAAAAACCGTAGACGGGCGGATTCAGGAATTCCGCCAGCAGCACCAGGTTGCCGGAAATACCCCCGCCCCGGCTGCGGAAACTACTCCCTCTTCCGCAGCATCCGGCCCGGAGGAAGGCTTCCTGCAGGCCAATTCCCCAAAAGACCTGTACACCGTAGATTGTGACGGAGACTTGTACTTCGATATGGAAGAAGGCGTTCTGGTGTTCATGAAAAATGTCCGGGTGCGCAACCCCGGCCTTTCCATGGATTGTGCGGATCATCTGAAAATTTATGCGGAATTCGTGCCGAAGAAACCGGGCGACAAAAAACCCTCCGACGTCAAGAAGGAAAAGGGGAAAGAGGAAAATCAGACTCAGGTGGCTCTTCCCAACGGAGGCAATTTCGACTACAATTCCATTAAAACGGTTGCGGCTTCCGGAAATGTGAAGGCCAGTTACACCAACAAACAGGGAGAAACAAGCAACGCCCAGGCTGAAAAAATCACCTACAACGCCAAAACCGGAGAAATCATCCTGACGGGTGCCCCGGTCATCGTCACTCCGGACGTCATCGTGAAAAATCCGAACAAGGATGCTTTCATTCGAGTGTACTCCAACGGAAACATGTACGGCAGCCGCGGAACCAAGACTACGTTCCGCCACGTAGACAAAAAACTTTCCGACCGGGAAAACCAGAAAACCAGCCGCAAACCGTGAGTTCGTTCCACTCTTCTCCTTTGCTAAGCGCCGAAGGCATCTGTAAAACCTACAAAACGCGAACCGTTGTGGACCAGGTCAGCCTGAAGGTAGGGCATGGCGAAATTGTGGGCCTGCTGGGACCGAACGGTGCCGGAAAAACCACTTCCTTTTACATGGTAGCGGGTCTCGTACGCCCGGATGAAGGCCGCGTGATTTTTGCGGACGAAGATATTACGGAATTGCCGATGAACCTGCGCGCCAGGCGCGGCATGGGTTATCTGCCGCAGGAAGAATCTATTTTCCGTAAGCTTTCCGTGGAGGATAATCTTCTGGCCATTCTTCAGACCCGCAAAGACATGACTTCCCGCCAGCAAAAGGACCGCGCCGTAGAGCTGATGGACCGCTTCGGCATCACCAAGCTGCGCCGCTCCATGGCCATCCAGCTTTCCGGCGGCGAAAAGAGAAGGCTGACCATCGCCCGTGCCCTGGCTACCAGCCCCAAACTGCTGATGCTGGACGAACCGTTCAGCGGCGTGGATCCCATCGCCGTTTCAGACATTCAGAAAATCGTTATGGAACTGCGCGATACGGACGGCCTTTCCATCCTGATTACGGACCATAATGTGCGGGAAACCCTCCACATCGTGGACCGCGCCTACATTTTGTTTGAAGGGAAGGTGATCAAGCACGGTACTTCCGAGGAAATCGCCAACGACCCCATCGCCCGCAAGCAGTATCTGGGCGACCAGTTCCGCATGTAACTTTATTTTCCGTCTTTCCCATGTCCTCTCCGCAGAATACGATCGCCCTGGTTTTCGACTACGACCAGACCCTGAGTCCCTTCTACATGCAGGATCAGGCCATCTTCCCGGAATTCGGCATTTCTCCGCAGGAATTCTGGACCAGGTGCAACGCCACCGGAGAAAGAGAAGGCTGGGACGGAGAACTGATTTACATGAAAAGCCTGCTGGACGCCCTTTCCCTGGACCGCGTCAGCAACGCCCGGCTTACCCAGCTTGGAGAGCGCCTCACCTTTTACCCCGGTTTGCCGGACTTTTTTGACGCGTTCCCGTCCATGACCCTCTCCTCCCTTCATACGGATCTGGGCATCAGCATTGAATACTATATTATCTCCTCCGGTTTGAAAGCCCTGATTGACGGTTCCGCCCTGCGCCCTTATTTCAAGGCCGTATTCGGATGCGAATTCAGCGAGGAGAACGGCTACATCAATTTTCCCAAGAGAGTCATTTCCCACACCACGAAAACCCAGTACCTTTTCCGCATCAACAAGGGAATGCTGGATTACGACCAGGACGTAAACGACCACATGCCGGAAGACATGCGCCCCATTCCTTTCGCCAACATGATTTACATCGGCGACGGCCCTACGGACGTTCCCTGCTTCACCGTCATGCGCCGGAACGGAGGCCACGCCGTAGCCGTATATAATCCGGAAGATGAAACCGGCCGCAGTTTCCGCAAATGCTATAACCTGGCCTCCAATTCCGACCGCGTGAATTTCATCGCCCCGGCGGATTACACGCCCGGCAGCCATCTCACCCGCCTGCTGTCCGGCATGGTCACGGATATCGCCAACGGCATTGTGCGCCGCCGGGACCGGGCTCTGGCGGATTCCTGTATTGCGGCTCCTTCCTTTTCCAAATAAAACCCGCTCCATTCCTCTCCCCGTCATGAACAGCCATTTCCACTTTCTCGGCATCTGCGGCACCGCCATGGGCGCGGTAGCCGCCGCCATGGCCCGCCGCGGCTTTACCGTCACCGGTTCCGACGCCAACGTCTATCCCCCCATGTCCACTTTTCTGGAGGAGGAAGGCATCACGCTGTTTGAAGGCTACAAGGCCTCCAACATCCCGCCGGATGCGGACGTCATCGTCATCGGCAATGCCATGAGCCGCGGCAATGAGGAAGTGGAAGCCGTGCTCCAACGGCGCCTGCGTTACCTTTCCCTCCCGGAGACGATGAAGGAATACTTCCTGCGCGGCAAGCGCAACTATGTGGTAACAGGCACCCACGGAAAAACCACCACCACATCCATGCTGGCGTGGCTGATGGAGGATTCCGGGCTGAACCCCAGTTTCATGATTGGCGGCATTGCCCGCAATCTCGGACGCGGGGGCCGTTTTACGGATTCCGATTTTTCCGTGCTGGAGGGGGACGAGTACGACACGGCGTTTTTCGACAAGCGTTCCAAATTCCTGCACTACCTCCCGGAACTGGTGGTCATCAACAACATTGAATTTGATCACGCGGATATTTACAATTCCCTGGAGGAAATCAAACTGAGCTTCCGCCGGCTGACCCAGATCATCCCCCGCAACGGCCTGGCCCTGGTCAACGCGGACGATCCCAACTGCCTGGACGTGGTTAAGGGGGCCCCGTGCCCCGTCAAGACGGTGGGCTTTTCCGACTCTTCCAATATCCGCATCCTGGATGTGGAGACCTCCACGGACGGCAGCCATTTCACACTGGAAGGAACCCGGTACTACGTACCGATGATTGGAGAGTTCAACATCCGCAACGCCGCCATGGCAATTGCAGCCGCACAATTTGCGGGACTGAACGTCAAGCAGCTGGCGGATTCCATGAGCCGCTTTGAAGGCGTGGCCCGCCGCCAGGAAGTCAAGGGGGTAGTCAACGGCATTTCCGTAGTGGACGACTTCGCCCACCACCCAACAGCCATCAAACAGGCCATCCTGGGCCTGCGCCAGCGCTATCCGGAATCACGCATCTGGGCCATTTTCGAACCGCGCTCCAACACCACACGCAGAAATATCTTCCAGAATGAACTGGCGTTGTCCCTCGCTACGGCGGATTTCCCTGTGGTAGCCGCCGTGGATCATCCGGACAAGGTGGCTCTGGAGGAACGCCTGGACCTCACCAAACTTTCCAACGACCTTTCCGCGCTGGGCAAGGACGCTCTGATTGGCGGCCATGCCCAGGAAATCGTCTCTGCCGTCTGCAAGAAAGCCCAGCCGGGAGACGTTATTCTGGTAATGAGCAACGGCGGTTTTGAAGGCATTCACGCCAAATTGCTGGAAGCACTGAACGCCTGACCCTTCTTCATACATCCACTTCCAATGAAAAACGCATCCACCATCACCGCCTTCATCATCAGCTTCCTGGTCGTAGGCAGCCTGGCCCTGGTTTTCCTGTTCCTTGACAATAAGGAAGAGGAACCCGCCGCCGCTGAACCGGCGGCGCAAACGGAAGTGCCGGCACGCCAGACGGTAACGCCCCAACCCACCGTCGACCCGCTTACCAAGGAAGATATCAGCCGGCAGACGGCTACGCCGCCCTCCCTGATCAATCTCAGCTCCCCCCAGACACTGGCGCAGGCAATTGCCAAAGTCATTCAGGACCGGGATGAGGACATCCTGAAATCCCTGGAAATCCAGCAGGCCGTGACGGAGAACCAGAGCCGCCTCATCCGGGAGCTCATGGAAGCCCGCCATATACGCCTTTCCTCTCCCGGCATCACCAGCATCGGCGCGAACAACCAGGGGGCCAATCCCACAGCCAGATACACGCTCAATTTCAGCAGCGGCGCGCGCGGCTACCTGGATATGAAGCGCAATGACAAGCAACAGTGGACGCTGGATACCCTCACTCTGCCCAGCAAGCAGGATCTGGCCAAGGACAAAGTCGCCCCCATGGCGATGAATGACCCCATGGGCATCGTCAGTTCCTTCATGGATGCCGTCGCCAAGGCGGATTTCCGCGGGGCGAGGAAGTTCGTGGACGGAACTAAAGTGCAGGATGCCACGGTAGCCGGTTTGTGCATTCTGTTTGAGGAGGGGGCTTTCCGGCTCCGGGAGGACGCTCCCATCAAAACCGCCTACGAAGCGCCCACCAATGCGGGGTTTTTCGTTCATCTTCAGGACGCCCAGGGCAGGAAGGCCGGCAATGTAGGCCTGACCGTGGCCAAAACGGACGGACAATGGCTGGTTGCGGAAGCTTCCCTGGACAGCATGCTGGAAGCTTATACGAAACGGCAGGGGGCCGGAGACGACATCTTTATCCCCATTGTAAAAAATCCCCAGGGCGGCGATTCCCTGGCCCTGTTCTTCGGCTTTAATGAAGATACCCTTTCCAAGCGTTCCGAACGCCAGCTGCAAATCGTAGCGGAAGCTATCAAGATGGACAGTGGCAAGAAGCTGGAAATCAGCGGCCATACGGATGACGTGGGGAGCGAACGCTACAACCAGGGGCTCTCCGAACGCCGTGCGGCCGCCGTGAAAGCCCAGCTCGTCCAGTTCGGCGTTCCTGCGGAAAGAATCGTTACCAAGGGATTCGGCAAATCTCAGCCGCGCCGAACCTACTCCCCCACGGCAGACGAAGAAACAAGGGATGAAGCCCGCAAGGAAAACCGCCGCGCGGAAATGTACCTGGACTTTTAAAAGAGTCATCAGAGAGCAGAGAAGGGGCAAGCCTTTCCAACTTCTCTATTTACTGTTGCCTGTCAATTATTAACCATATTCCATGGCTCGCCGATATGTCATCAGGCAGGATGCCGCTCCGGTCGCCCCCATCTCCGGGATCGACTACCGTACGGCCCTCAATGAAGAACAGTACGCCGCCGTTTCTTCAGAACCGGGGCCGGCTCTTGTCATCGCAGGAGCCGGATCGGGAAAAACGCGCACGCTGACTTATCGCGTGGCCTGGCTTCTGGATCACGGTACGGACCCATGGAACATTCTGCTGCTTACCTTCACCAATAAGGCGGCGCGGGAAATGACGGAACGGGTGCATTCCCTGATTCCCTTGGACTTGTCCCGCCTGTGGAGCGGCACGTTCCATTCCATTGCCAACCGCATCCTGCGCCAGCATGCGGAATACCTGGGATATACGCCGGCTTTTACAATCATGGACTCCGACGACCGCAAATCCATGATTAAAAGCGTGGTCAAATCCCTCAAACTGGATGAGAAATCCACCCGCTTCCCCAAGCCGGAAGTTCTTTCATCCCTGTTCAGTCTGGCAGACAACGAGGGAGCCAATATCCGGGAAACGCAGGAAAACGCCTATCCCTACCTTTCCAACCACCTGGACGCCATCCTGGAGGTGCATGACCAATACGTAGCCCGCAAGCAGGAAACCAACAGTATGGACTTTGACGACCTGCTTCTCAACGTCGTGAGGCTTTTTCAGGAACAGGAGCACCTGCGTGCCCTGTACGGTTCCCGCTTCCAGCATATTCTGGTGGATGAGTACCAGGACACCAATTACCTCCAGAGCCGCCTCATCGACATGCTGGCCCGGGAACACGGCCAGCTGATGGTGGTGGGGGACGATGCCCAGAGCATCTACTCCTGGCGCGGAGCGGACATGGAAAACATCCTCAGCTTCACTACCCGCTATCCGGCGGCAAAGACTTTCAAGATAGAAACCAATTACCGCAGTGTGCCGGAAATTCTGGAACTTTCCAACGCGGCTATCGCCGCCAACGAAGTTCAAATTGAAAAACAGCTCCGCTCCGTGCGGCCCACCGGGGAAATGCCTCCCGCCCTCGTCCCGCTCAACGACGACCGGATGCAGGCCAAATTTGTCGTCCAGCGTATCAGGGATCTCATTGAAGAAGGCACGGACCCCAGTGAAATAGCCGTGCTTTACCGCGCCCACTTCCACAGCATGGAATTGCAAATGGAACTGACCCGCGGAGAAATACCTTTCCGCATCACCAGCGGCATCAGGTTTTTCGAGCAGGCCCATATTAAGGACGTGGTGGCATTTATGCGTTTTGTGGTCAATCCCAGGGATGAACTTTCCTTCCGCCGCATGGTGATGCTGCTGCCCGGTATCGGCCCCGGCATGGCCCAAAAACTCTGGATACGCTGGACCGCCTGCCCGGAAAGCCGGCAAGAAACCCCTCCGGAATCCTTTTCCGCCCTGATGCTGGATTTCCCGGTTCCTGCCAAATCCAGAACGGCCTGGACGCAGCTTTGCTACACACTGGATGAACTGGCCCCTGCCGGAAAGCTGGCCGGACCGGCCTCCATGCTCCTTTCCATCAATGAGGCCGTGTACGACGAGTACATGCAGGCCGCATTCGAAAATTACGACCAGCGCAGGCAGGACCTTCTGCATCTGGCCGGATTTTCCGAACGCTTTGAATCCACGGAGGATTTTCTTTCCCAGCTTTCCCTTTTGGGCAACACGGATGATGAAAGCGCCGCGGCGGACTTCTCCGGTGGCTCCGTCACCCTGTCCACTATCCACCAGGCCAAGGGACTGGAATGGTCTGTCGTCTTCCTGATCGGCCTGTGCGACGGCATGTTTCCGCACCAGAGGGTCATTGATGACGGAGACCTGGCCGGGCTGGAAGAAGAACGCCGCCTCTTTTATGTAGGCATTACCCGCGCCAAGGACCAGCTTTACCTGACCTACCCCCGCTGGAACTGCCGCGCCCAGGGAGGAACCTTCATGCAAATGCCCTCCCGCTTTCTGGATGAATTCCCAGCCGGCCTGGTGGAAGAGTGGGAGGTGGAATAATCCAGATCTCCTCTCCCGGGTCATATCCGGGAAACGCCGGTTCTCAATCTTCTCCCGCCGGACAGGGAAAACGTGGCGCGGAGTTTCCGAAGGGTTCTTTTCCCACCCGTTTGAATTCCTGCTTCCAACCCTTATCCGGAGATATTTCCGTCTTTCCCGGAGAACGGAATTCCCCGACAACCCCGGCCATATTCCAAAAACCGTGGACACCGCGGCTCTTACCGCATCCTTCCGTTTCTACCGCTGCGGTTCATCACCGCCATATCCAGCAAAGCCAATACCCACTTCCGTATTTTGCTTCTCAAAACGCTTGTTGGGAAGCATCCCAAACCCTCTTTTCATTCTTGCTGGTTTGCAAAATTAAATATATAGCTTTCTGATTTTGGCGGGAAAGCGCTTAGGGAAATATTTCATATGCGTTTTTGTAAGTAAGTATTTACGGAATATACTGAAATCCCCACTTCGTCATTTCATAGAATACAGGCAACAATGCCTGCCCCTTTTCCGTAAGAGAGTATTCAACACGGGGCGGTATCTCGTTGAATTGCATTCTGGATACAAGCCCGTCCTTTTCTAATTCTCGAAGGGAAGAGGCAAGCATGGTATTTGTAATACCATTAATATTTTTTTTTAACTCACCAAAGCGGATGGGATCTTGAATAAACAATTCATAAAGGATTTGAAATTTCCATTTCCCCTGCAACATAAGCAGAAGTGGAGTCACAGGACAATTCCCCGCTTCAGTCAAAATTCCCTCTTTCACTTCATGCCTGTATTCATCGTAGGTCATATCCTTGTGCATGAAAAATGCCTTCCTTTCTCTATTAGTATAGTCAACCGTACTGAGTCAGAATAATATGCGTACTTGAAAAAAAATTTTATCCTTAGTATAATTATCTTACTAATAGAAGTCAACAAGTAAAGTTAAATATTTATAATCGTTTTACAATGAAAGAAATCAATATAGGTCAGGCGACGGCTATCACCTCTCCCAATCCTCTCGTGTTGGTTTGCACCAAAAAAGAGAACGGTATGCTGAACATGGCTCCCGTTTCATTCTTCATGTACTCCTCGTTTAACCCTCCTATGCTGGCCTTTGCAATGGGTAAAACCGCCAATTCCGGCGAAAATATCCGCAAGACCGGCAAAGCCGTACTCGCTGCCCCTGGCGTCAGCTTGAAAGATGCGGTCATGGCTTACGGCTCTAAAAACGGCGGGCAGATTGACAAACTGAAGGAATTTCCAGTCGCTCTGCAAAACATTGACGGAACAGACATTCAGATCCCGGAGGACAGCCCTATTGCTTTTGTGGCATCGCTAGCTGAAACTGTGGAGTCTGGCGATCATTACCTGTATCTCTGCAATATTGACAAAATAGTGGCGGACAAAACAAAAGAAGCCCTGTTCGCATGGAATGGTTATGCCAAAGTTGCCGCGGCACAGGAAAAGTAATTTGATGCCGTCAGCGGGGCTTTCATGGTTTTCTGTGAAAGCCCTGTTCTTTTCCAAATATCAAAATCTGGCGATGGGGATGATATAATAAAGTGTATAATTAAAAAAAAGCGACACTTATGAACCAGTTTTCTAATTTTCAAAGTAGACCGGATCACATTGAAATCCGTGGCGCCCGTGTTCATAATCTGAAAAATATTGATTTAGATATCCCGTTGGGCAAGCTGGTAGGAATTACGGGGGTGTCAGGATCAGGAAAGTCCTCTTTGGCTTTGGGCGTACTTTATGCCGAAGGTTCCCGCCGCTATTTAGAGGCATTGTCCGCCTATACTCGGCGGCGTATAATACAGATGGCAGAGGCAAAAATTGACAGTATAGAATATGTCCCGGCTGCCCTTGCTCTTCGTCAACGTCCCGCTGTTCCCGGTGTCCGCAGTACATTTGGAACGGCTACCGAACTTTTGAACTCAATCCGGCTTATGTTTTCCCGCTTGGGAAATCACCGCTGTCCCAACGGACATTTGCTTTCGCCATCGGTCAACGTCGCGGCAATGCGTCCCCTTGTCTGCTCTGTATGCGGAGCGGTATTTGACGGTCTCAGCGCAGAAAGTTTTTCATTCAATGGCCAAGGAGCGTGTCACACCTGCGGAGGAACTGGAATTGTTCAAGCAGTAGACGAAACAACTTTAGTGCCTGACGAGTCCCTTTCCATTGACGAAGGAGCAGTTGCGCCGTGGAATTCTTTGATGTGGTCGCTGATGACTAACGTATGCCGGGCGATGGGCGTTCGAACCGATGTACCTTTTTCGGAGTTGACAGAACAGGAACGGGAGATCGTCTTTCATGGTCCGCCAGAAAAGAAACATATCCTTTATAAAGCAAAGAGCAGCAATCAAGCGGGAGAAATGGATTTTACCTATTATAACGCTGTTTATACCGTGGAAAATGCCCTTGCTAAAGTTAAAGACGAAAAGGGAATGAAGCGGGTAGAAAAATTTTTGAAGCGGAACGCCTGCCCGAATTGCGGAGGCTCCCGGCTCAATAAGCGGGCGTTATCAAGTCTGCTATGCGGAAAAAACCTTGCGGAAATCACCAAAATGACATTAAGCGATTTAACCGCTTGGATAAAGACGATTTCTGCTTCCATGCCGGAAGAACTAAAAACAATGGCGGAAAGTATCTGCGGTCAATTTCTGCATGTATCAAAACGTCTTTCTGACTTAGGTCTGGATTATATTACCCTTGACCGGGCCGGAACAACGCTTTCCACCGGAGAGCGTCAACGCGTGCAGCTTGCAAGGGCTGTACGAAACCGTACCACAGGTGTTCTCTATGTGTTGGATGAACCGTCTATTGGCTTACACCCAGCAAATGTAGATGGGCTGTTGGGCGTTATAGATGATCTTATTACCCATGGTAATTCTGTGATATTGGTAGACCATGATGTGCGAGTTTTAAAGGCTGCTGATTGGTTAATTGAAATGGGCCCAAAAGCTGGAGAGCATGGCGGACAGATAGTTGCACAGGGAACGATTAAAGCAGTAGCAAAAAAAACGAGTTCACTCATCGCTGGATTTTTGGCAGACAAGGAAAAACCGGTTATCCGAGAAACGGCAACGCCGGAGGCCATGTTTGCACATGGGCATATCAAACTGTCTACTGCTCCTTTGCATACAGTCCATGCCCTTGATTTAGACATCCCCAAAGGTCGGCTGATTGCTGTAACAGGAGTTTCCGGTTCCGGCAAAACAACACTGATTTTGGAAAGTCTTATTCCCGCCATAGAAGCTGCCATAGCGAAAGCGCCGATGCCTGACCATGTGAAAAGCGTGGAGGTAGCCGGTATTGAACGTATAAATCTTATTGATGCAACACCTATTGGCGTGAATGGCCGTTCTACCGTTGCAACATACAGCGGGATATTAGATGATTTGCGCCGGCTTTATGCAGCTATCCCGGAAGCAAAATCAAAAGGGTATAAAGTAAGTGACTTTTCCTATAATACTGGGTCACTCCGTTGCTTTGGTTGTGACGGAACAGGTCAAATTACAATGGATGTGCAATTTCTCCCGGACGTGGATATCATCTGCCCGGACTGCGGCGGCTCCCGCTATGGGAAAGAAGCGGAGGCAATTCGTTATCGCTCTAAAAAAGACAAGGTGAACGCACCCGGTATTTCTCTGCCTGTACTGATGGGGATGACCGTGGAGCAGGCGTTAGAACGCTTATGTGACGTGAAAAAGGTTAAAGAAAAGCTCCAAATTCTTTCTGATTTAGGTTTGGGTTATTTAACTTTAGGCGAAGCAACTCCTGCCCTGTCCGGCGGTGAGGCACAGCGGCTAAAGCTGGCGGCTGAAATGGAAAAGGCACAGGACGACGCCATATTTGTATTTGACGAGCCAACGATTGGACTTCATCCGCTGGATGTACGGATACTAATTGGCGTATTTCAGAAACTTGTTGATGCCGGTGCAACAGTTATCGTCATTGAGCATGATTTAAACATGATTGCCAATTCCGATTATGTGGTCGATATGGGGCCGGGAGGCGGCAAAGCAGGAGGACAAATTGTAGCAACTGGTTTGCCTAAAAAAATCGCTGAAACGGCTGAAAGCCTTACAGGAAAATATCTATGTGAAATAATTTCATAGAAACGTAAATCTGTAGGACGACGGTAAAAGAAAAAGCCGTCGTGCAACAGCATTTTGATACTCCCAAATTAAAAAACGGCGGTCTCGGGATTCTCAAAGCCGCCGTTTTTTATCCTCTCTCTGAATGTCTGACCTTCGCGGTTCTGCGCATATCAAGGCTCTTTTCGTAAAATTAGTAATTGACTTCTCCATATCCGCGAAAATAACTGTTTTCAAGAATTTTTAGAGATAATCAAAATTGTTGCTATAAAAAATGAATTGACCTGGATATTCTTGAAATTCCTTCCCGGCTCAAAACTGAAAAAACATGTCATGATTAAATTATTTGAAGAAGAAATATAACCAATTCATCATGAATAATTTTAATTATTATTTTCATTAATTTCTCTCATGTCATTCCGGTGAACGAACCGGAATGAGAATCATCTAAAATCTCGGGCGCCGTGATTGTCACGAACGCATAACCATCTAATCATTAAACAAATAAAAAAGCATGAAATTAAGACTCCCACATATGCTGCTGGCGGCTGTTATCGCCTGCCTTGGCAGTTTCTCCGTTGCTACGGCAGCTGACTATGCAGTCAACAGTGCCGATGAATTCGTTACGGCCTGGAACCAGGCTGCCGCTTCCAATGAAGCTTCAACCATCACGATTACCGTACCTTCCGGCTCCGATAATATTACGCTGACCCAAGAGCAACGAGCCCAGTTGAACGCCATCTCCGGAACGGGCAACGTCACCATTCAAATGACGGACGCCAGCAACAAACTGGTTAATTTCAATTACGATCTGGTTAACAACCAAGTCAGTTTCAACGACGTCACCTTGAGTGAACCTCTGGGAAGCGACAATGACATTGTGGTGACGAATGCTTCAAATACCACAACTATTGATGGCAGGAATATTGCCATCGAAGGTACGAATGATGCTGCCAATCCCAAGACGGTGGGAGCCACCGTCACCTCCACGAACGGACAGGTAGGCATCGGCGACAATGTTTCCATGGAAAAAGCCGTTACCGTCACCGGCCAGGCAGCTCAAACCGTAGATCCGGCAACGCCGCCGACCGGCCAAGCCTATACCAAGACGACGTACAATACTTACAATAATTCCAACGAACAGGCCGTGGTCCTGGGCAACAACGTCACGATGCAGGATACCGTAACGGCGACAGGCCAAATCGTAAGCGATCCAGCATCCAAGGTTGCGCTGAACGGAGATGTGACCTCCACAGCGGGAATCGGAACCGTAACTACGGAACAGTTTGACGCCTCCAACGCCCAGACCGGCAAAACCGTCATCGACTCTATGGATGACAGCGTCTCCGGCGGCATCATTCTTGGAGAAACCACAGCCGGGGCCGTCACCCTCAAAACTGAGGGCGGCAATATTTCCCTGGGAGACAATTCCATCCTGGATGGCACTACTGTTTCCGCAGAATCCGCCGACCTGAACAAAACCGTTTACAGCAATGACGGCGGCAGCTGGAATACCGTCGCAAGTACGGAAAAGCTGGGCACCATCGAAGGCAGCGTCACGCTGGGTGAAAATACTACCGTCAAGGGAAATTCCACCCTGACGGCGGATGACAATATCGCCATCGGCAACAACAGCGTCATCACCGGCAATACCGCCGCTGACGGCGTGATCTCCGCAGGTGGCCAGATTTCCATCGGGGACGGTACCCAGGTCTTGGATAACACCGCCACCAGCGACGGCAAAGCCGCCATCAACCTGGCGGACGGGCAAACCCTGTACATCGGCTCCGGAGCAATCCTTTCCGGCAATACTTCCAACGGCGTTTCCGGTTCCGTGCAGGCTGGCCAAAACACCCAGATCAACGTTTATACGGACGCCACCGCCTATACCTTCATCAATGACGGCATCTCCACCACGGCCGCCGCTTCCACGGCTGACGCCGCTCCGCTGGCTGCTGACCAGACCGTCATGACGAAGACCGGAGCGGGAACTCTCGTTTACGGCGGCACAGGAACCACCGATACGTTCGGAGGAACCTACCAGCAGCTTGAAGGCAACCTGATCATCGGCCATGCCACCTTCGGCGCCGTTGACTCCGCCACCGGAAAAGTCGGTCCGCTCCAGTCCATTGACGGCGCCGTAATGGGGACGGACGATACTGTTTACGACATTCGGACGGGACAGGTGACCCTGGCGAAGAATTCCACCATGAAGGGAGCTTCCGCCACTTTCGGAGGCGATTCTACCTTGCTGCTGAGCGACGGGTCCGTACTGGACTTCGGCACTCCCGCCACGTTCCAGGATAATTCCCGCGTAGGCATCCAGGTATCCGACGCCAGCGGCAATCCCGTTCCGCTCGCCCAACTCCGCAAGGGGACGGAAAGCGTGACGGTCACGCTGAACGGCACGGACATTTCCGGACGCCTGCTGAACAACGTATTTCTGAGCACCACCATGGCTCCGGGAACGGCGGAAGGCACCACCACCATCACCCAGGATATGAAGGGCATTGACGGCCCCATGTCCGGCTACAACGGCAACGTTTACACCGTAGCGGCCGCTCTGGAAAACAACCGTCTGAATGTGGCCGCCGGTTCTCCCGCCGCCCAGTTCTATGAAAACCTGTTCCGGGCCACGAGTGCGGATGAAGCGGCCCGCATCATCCAGTCCGTCAGCGGTGAACACGTGGTGAACTTCACCTGGGCAGCCAGCCGCACCGTGCGGAACTTCGCCGACCTGGGGCGCATTCAATCCGCCGCCTCCATGGCACGCCAGACGGAAGACACCGTTGAAGTAGTGGACGCCAAGGGTTCTCCGATCGCCCGCAAGACAATCGCCAGAGGCAACGGCAATATCTGGGTGGGCGGCATGGGAATCTGGGATGACCAGGATGCCCGCGACGGTGTTTCCGGGTATAAGTACAATGCCGGCGGTTATGCCGTAGGCATTGACTACAAAGCCGCTCAAGGTTCCCTGATCGGCATCGCCGCCGGTCAAAGCTTCGGCAGCTTCAAGGATAAGACAGGCATCGGCGCCGACTACGACGTCGATTCCTTCCTGGCCATGATTTATGGACGCATGCATCCCTTCAGGGACAGCAAGTTCACTCTGGACGGCTACGGCGCCTACGGACGTTCCCGTTTCAAAGGTGATTCCTACATCATGGGGTCCGCCGCCAACGGCAGAGCAGATACGGACACCTTCAGCGGCGCCCTTTACGGCACCTGGACGGAACGTTTCGCACTCGGCAGGGCCTTTATAACACCTTACACGGGTATTGAGTTCATGACTTCCGAACTCAAGGGATTCTCTGAAAGCGGACCTTATGGGCGCACCTTCGGCCACGCCCGGGCCCAGAACTGGACCATTCCTGTCGGCATTACGATCGCCCGCGCCTACCAGACGGACGGAGGCACCACCATCACCCCGGCCTTGACGGTAGCCGTATCCCAGGATGTGAGCCGCATGAATCCGAAATCCAATGTCGCCGGCCCCCTCGGAACATGGAACGCCCGCGGCGTCAATGTTGGCCGTACCGCATTCCGTTTGAATGCGGGCATTGATGTGCTCTTCTCCAACCAGTGGGGAGCACGCGTCTGCTACCAGTTCGAGACCCGCAACAAGCTGACCGCCCACGGTATCAACGGCGCCCTCAGCTATACGTTCTAAGTAGGAGAGCGCTCCAGCGCATGCTTTTACTTGGTTATGGTAGGCCCTTTCCCGCCCCACGCGGGAAAGGGTTTTCCGTATGTTTCCGCATCCGTTCTTTTAATTCCTCTGCGGATTCCCAATCCGAAAAATAAATCCACGTCTCTTTATTATGCATAAATAATTGGAATTGTGAATTATATAATGGTTTTAAATTTCCCGCAGGAAAGTTTCTGGTTATAAGACGACTCTGTTCATGTATTTGTATAAACATCTCGTTTTTATCGTTTAGTGTTGACTTCGGATTGGGAATCCGTTACCTGTGCTTTTTTGAAGTACCTGATCAACATGAAATTATCTACATTCTGCATCTTATGTTGCCTTTCCGCAGGTCTTTCCCAGGCTGCCACCTACGTCTGGAGCGGAGCGGCAGGGAACGGAATTTACGGAGATTCCAACAACTGGACGGTCAACGGCGCGCCGAACGGCTATTATCCGCAAAGCAATAGTGATACCGCCATCATCGGAGAAAATGCCGGAACGATCACCTGGTCCACCGGGCAATCTTATTTCGGAGCCACTAACACAGTCCAAATAGACTCCGGAAGCACCCTGCTTTGTACAAC
>Ga0224750_1003_pt7 | contig 24074 bp, 19 predicted proteins | sample LIM_F_Vancomycin_2_FD_182072 | JGI IMG/M metagenome (GOLD analysis project Ga0224750, IMG submission 182072) | Enriched cells from gastrointestinal tract of the lab mouse from Pacific Northwest National Laboratory (PNNL), Richland, Washington... | ecosystem: Host-associated > Mammals > Digestive... | reverse complement strand
AAGAAGGAACTCTCCATACCATTCGAACAGAGAATGCGACGGCAAAAAACGGAAGAGGAACGGATAAGAGACAGGGAATTTGGAGAGAAAGACGCCGCCTTCATGCAGGAAGCCAGGGAAAAATGGGACAAATGTAGGAATCTTGCCAATATATTAAGTATCATGGAAGATCGAAACTCCAAAATCAAATCATTCCTCAAAGATGGAGGAGGAGGTTTATTACGAATTTTGTTGGACAACTACCCCGGCAAAGCCACCGAAGTGTTTAAATACCTGAAGCTGGCGGGATATGAGGAAGGAGAAATGATGGAGTTGGTTGATCGGGAGGAGGGAAAAACCGAAGAAACGGAATTTTTGTATCAAAGCCCGTTGGGAAGAAAGTTCCTTAAAGAGAAGAAACAAAAGAAATAATTACTGCCAGAGCGCGGAATCATGATATTTTTAGTTTGCAAGGATATTTTATCTTTTTGAGATTCCTTCTCTCTTGCCAGATCACCTTTCATCCTTCATAATAAAAAAAGCATGAATACTTTCGTTTCTCTTTGCCTGGTCGGGAGCCTCAGCCTGGGTTCCCTTTGTTATGCGCAGTACATGGATAACGATGCCAAGAAGAAGGTAATCAAGGATTTGGATAATCTACTCGCTCTGAACAGGTCTGCAGAAACCAAGGTAATCAATGCCGCTATCAGCAAACTGAATTCCGCAGGCAGGGATCCCGGCGCCGCATATGACCTGCTGATTCAGTCCAAGAAGTTTCTGATGGAAACGGAAAAGGAGAAGGACAAGAGCCAGGGGAAGAGCGCCAAAATCGCCTCCAATTCCATGAAGGACTGGATGGATCGTGAAGCGAAGAAGTACCAGGATAAAAATGCCCGTAAAGGATTAATGCTTCAATATCAATGGGGAGTACTCGTCCTCAAGGCTCGTCTTAAGGAAAATTTAATGAACGCCACCTCCAATTCCACCGGAGGAACAGCGGAGGAAACCCTGGACGTTACGGAGTTCCAGAAGCCGGCCATGGATTTGCTGAATGCCTACCTGTCCGCCTGCTCCGACCCTGATTTTGTCGACCCTTCCTCTTCCAAAAACAACAATGGGGCAGCCGGAAGAGCCGGCGCCCGTATAGCGGAACAATCCGTCCTTAATACGGAAGTGGGGGAGGCCCTGGGCATCAGCAGCATGTCTTCCAAGGCTTTCCCGGATTCCATGAAAAACCGGGATGAAATTTTTGACAAGCTGTTTTTTACCGGATACCGGAAGACCCGCAACCTTCCCGCCCTCAGGCAGGCGTGGAACAAGAGAATTTCCATGGAAGTGGCTCTGGGAAAAATCAGCCATGCCATTTCCTCCGGCAAGAAATCCGGCATGCAGGGCCGCATCGCCAATGCGTCCGAAGACGAATTTGATGAGCAGGGAGCCGCCGTTCTGGATCGTTTGCGCTGGCGCTGCGAACTGGATTGCTTCGACTTGGGAGACCAGGCAAACGCCACGAGGAATATGATGACGCTGATCCGGACGACGGTGGATCCCGTGCGCCGGGAACAAGGTATCCGCACCCTCCGGGATAAACTGGTTCAGAGCATGAAGAGCATGACGGATTCTCCGGAAGAAGAAAGCATGGCTGACGGTTCCTCTTCATCCTCTGCACCGCGTCCTGCCATGCGTTCCTCCAAAAAGAAGGCTCCCTCCACCACGATTACGACCAGCCGTGAAATGGATGATCCCGGAGCCATCGGAACGGATGTGCCGAAGCCTCCCAAACCTGCCCCAGCCCGGAGTGACGATTTTTTTGAAGACATCTGACTTTCTTCAGACAAAAGATGTTGCCCGAACGGCGGTTTCCCTGTTCATGGAATGCGCAGAGCATCCTTGACGTCCGGAGCCGCCGTTTTATACATTAAGGGCATGTATCAGCCATTTCAATTTTTCATGCCCGCGCAAATCTTTTTCGGCGCGGGTTCTTTGGACAATCTTGGTTCCGCTCCCCTGCCCGGCACCAAGGCCCTGATCGTCATCGGCGGGTCGTCCGTCAAACGCCTCGGGTATCTGGACCGCGTACAGGCTCTTCTGAAAAAACAGGGAGTGGAAAGCGTTGTTTTCGATAAAGTGCAGCCCAACCCCGTGGTGGAGCACGTAATGGAAGCCTCCTCCCTGGCCAGGGAAACGGGCTGTGATTTCGTCATCGGCCTGGGCGGGGGCAGCAGCATGGATTCCGCCAAGAGCATCGCCGTGATGGCGGCCAATCCAGGAACCTACTGGGATTACATCCAGGGAGGTTCCGGCAAGGGGCTTCCCATTCCCTGCAAACCTCTTCCCATCGTCTGCATCACCACTACGGCGGGAACCGGAACGGAGGCGGATCCGTGGACCGTCATCACGAAAGAGGACACGCAGGAGAAGATCGGTTTCGGGTTCAAGGGTACTTTCCCCACCATGTCTATCGTAGATCCGGAGTTGATGCTTTCCGTACCTCCCAAATTAACGGCATACCAGGGGTTTGACGCTTTGTTCCATGCCGTGGAGGGATATATGGCTACAATCGCCTCCCCCATGGGGGACATGTTCGCGCTCCAGGCCATTGAATACATTGCCAAATATCTTCCGCGCGCCGTAAATAACGGGGATGATCTGGAAGCGCGCGCCTATGTGGCGCTGGCCAATACCTATTCCGGGTTTGTGGAAACCATTTCCTGCTGTACGTCGGAACATTCCATTGAACATGCCCTCAGCGCCTTCCATCCTTCCCTGCCCCATGGCGCGGGGCTAATTATGATTTCCTGGGCCTACCATGAAGCCTATGCTCCCTCCTGCCCGGAACGTTACGCAAGAGTTGCCGCAGCCATGGGACAGGAAGCCTCCGTGGACGGTTTCCTGAACGGCTTGAACAGCCTGAAGGAAGCCTGTGGCGTAGACAAGCTGAAGATGTCTGAATTCGGCATTACACCGGATTTATTTGACGAATACGCCAAAACGGCTTTTTCCACCATGGGCAATCTGTTTGAGCTGGACCGTTGCAAGTTGACTCCGGCGGACGTGGTCAGCATCCTGGAGAAATCCTATTCCTAGGAACAAGCAGCCGGGGATCCCATGCCGGGCTGGCTGCCGCCCGCCCGGCAGAATTTTTGCCGTTCCAATGCATTGGGAATGCCGTTAATTTCCATCATGCTTGGGCAACTCCCGGAATTAAAGGGGGAGTGTGGTTCTGCTGGCCGTCCATTTCCATTTCAGGAGTTCCCCTGTAAAACACGCGGCTGGCCATGCGCAGCGCCGGATTTCCATGTTTTTTCTTTACCGGGCGGCCAGATAGCCCAGGCCAATGGAAAGGAGCCCCCGGCAAAGCTGATGAGAGTGTAAAGGAAGAAGGCGGAGAAGTTCCCTTCCTTCAACAACAGAAAGGATTCATTCATCAGCGTGGAAAAGGTGGTGAAACCGCCGCACAGGCCTGCGGTAAGAAAGAGCCGCGTTTCCGTATGCACCAGGCTCCGGTCGAACAAACCGTAGAGGGAACCCAGGATAAAACATCCCAGCAGGTTGACTGCCGCCGTACCCCAGGGGAACGAACTTGCCGAATTGACCTGGACGAACCGGGCCAGCAGGAAACGCAATACACCGCCCGCAAAGCTTCCCAGGCCCACTATCATCAGCATTTTCATCATATAGCGGCTTTTTCTATGTTTTAATGGGGAATAAAGTTTCGGAGCAGCTGCCGAAATCCGCCGGGAAAGACGGGCTACGGCTTCTTGTCCATGAAAGGGTTGCTGGCTGCGTTCCCGAAAACTGGTTTGGAAACGTTCGTGTCGCCTGGTGAAGCCCTTTAACCGGAAACAAGACTTCTGCGGAAGCTGCCGGCCTGTATGCCGGCAGAACCCATTTCCTTTAAGCGTGCACGGATAAAATACCCTGTTTTTTCCATATCGCCAGCCTTTTTGTTCTTGATTGCAGGGTAAAACCGTATTTCCTTTTTTCCATGTCCCTGCCCCTTCTCGTTACCGGAACCATCGGAATTGATACCATCCTTACTCCCGGCGGCAGGGCGGACGGCGTTCTGGGAGGTTCCGTTTCCTTTGCGGCCGTGGCCGCCCTTTTGTTTGCCGACCGCGTGGATGCCGTCAGCATCATCGGGGAGGATTTTCCCGCCCATTATGAAGCGGCCCTTGAGGCCAAAGGGTTGTGCATGAAAGGAGTAGAACGCAAGAAGGGGCCTTCTTTTGCCTGGACCGGGGAATATTTTGACAATATGAACAAGCGGAGGACCGTTTGTGCCAATGATGCCGTGATGCTGGAATGGAATGTGCACGTTCCGGAGCCTTTGAGGAACCATCCGGTGCTGGTTTGCTGCTGCATGGTTCCGGCCCAGCAGCTTAAGTGCATGGAACAATGCCCGGACGCGGCGCTGGTACTTTCCGATTCCATGGACAAGTGGCTGCGCCGCCAGCCGGAATTGCTGGATGCCGTGATCAGCCGTTCCCATATCACCATGATGAATGAGGATGAGGCGAAGGAATATGCCCAGGCGTCCACCGTCATGGAAGCCGGGGAATTCCTGCTTTCCAAAGGTGCCGCATACGCAGTGGTGAAACAGGGGGAATACGGGGCCACTCTTCTGGGACGGGATGCCGGCGGGAATCTCCGGATTTTCCGTTGTCCCGCCTATCCCCTGAAAACTTTGGTGGATCCAACCGGCGCGGGGGATACGTTCCTGGGGGCTCTGGCCGGCTATTTGTCCACCCTGCCTCCCGGCCTTCCTTCGTTTGAGGAAGTGAAGAGGGGGATTGTGTACGGGACGGTGGCGGCCTCCTTCACCTGCGAGTCCTTTTCGGCAGACGCCCTTCTTTCCATGACAAAAGAGACCTTTCGCCGCCGTCTTGAAGAGTATGCGGAGATGTGCCGCCTGCCAGACATCCGGCTCTCTTCCGCAAGTGCCTGTTAAGACGGAATCAGACCTCCTGAAAAAGAGGGGATGCCGCCTTTGATGGTTCGTTTTCCGGTTTCCGTTTATGCGGACTGTCCGGAATTTTCAGGTGAAAAAGGCCCGGACGCGGAACATGGAAAACCCCGGCGTGGCTTGCACGGCCGGGGTTTCCGTAAAAACAGGGATGCAGTCGGCGGGATCAAGCATCCTGAAGGCCGAATTTAAGCTCGGCTTCCGAAACCACCTGGCCGTTCACCAGGCAGCGTGCCGTCGCCTGGCCGATGTTTCCGCGCATCTTGGTCAGTTCCGCTTCAATGATGAGCGTATCGCCGGGAACCACGACGCGGCGGAATTTAACCTTGTCCGCACTCATGAAGTAGCCGAGCTTGCTGGCATTGCCGGGCTGGCGCAGCATGACGATGGAGGCTACCTGGGCCATGGCTTCCACCTGGAGAACGCCCGGCATGACCGGATGTCCCGGGAAGTGGCCCTGGAAAAAGAGTTCATTCATGGTCAGGTTCTTCAATCCCCGGCACTTGGTTTCTCCTTCAAAACCGATAATGCGGTCCACCATCAGGAAGGGATAGCGGTGCGGCAGAAGGCTCATCACTTCGTTGATGTCCAGCACGGCGTCTCCGTACGGAACATTGACGGGATTGGGAGCCATCTGCTGGTTGCGGTGGTGTTCCTTTTTGAGCTTGGCCGTAAGTTCGGTGTTCGGGCCGTGGCCCGGCTTGATGGCGATGACGTGGCCCAGGATGGGTTTGCCGCACAGGGTCAGGTCTCCAATAAGGTCCATGGCCTTGTGGCGGGCAAATTCATTGATGAAACGCATGGGCTCCTTGCTCATGAGCTCATCGCCGCGGATGACCACGGCGTTTTCCAGGCTGCCGCCCTTGATGAGGCCCTTCTCCAGCAGGGGCTTGATGTCTTCGTAGAACGTAAAGGTGCGGGCCGGGGCCAGTTCCTTTTCATACGTTTCCGGCGTGATAACCGAGTCAAAGTACTGGGTAATGCGGTTTTCCGGCCCCACGCAGGTGACGGAAACGCGGAATTGCTTGGAGGGGAGAATGGTCAGGATGGAACCGCCCTTGGTTTCAATGGTAACGGCCTCGCGCACTTCCAGATAGCGGCGCGGCACATCCAGTTCCACGATGCCGGCGCTCTTGATCAGTTCTACGTAGGGGGCTGAGGACCCGTCCCCGATGGGCGGTTCATTGGCGTCCATTTCAATGACGGCGTTGTCAATGCCCATGCCCGTGAGGGCAGAGAGAATATGTTCCACGGTATGCACTTTGACGGAACCTTCAGCCAGGCTGGTGGCGCGTTCCACAGTCTGCACCTTTTCCACGTCCGCGCTGATGAAAGGCTGGTCCGGAATGTCCACCCGGCGGAATTTAATGCCGAAGTCGGCAGGAGCCGGCTTCAGGGTCAGGGTAACGGGCTGTCCCGTATGCAAAGAGGTACCGGCCAGGGAGGCCGGAGAGCCGACAGTTCTTTGGTTTCCACATGCCATGCGGGGATGCTAGTGAATGAGCTTCCGTTTGGAAAGCACGAAATCACGGATTTTCCTTTAAATTCGGGGAAGAGGCGGCATTCCGGCGTGTCATCCCGGAAAGAAGAGGATAAAGGGCGCTTGAAAAAAAGCCGCTCACCCAGTAGTGATGTTCCATGCACATCACAGCAGGCCTCCGCATTTCCCGTGCGTTTATTCTCGGCGCCGGGCTGGGTACCCGCCTGCGCCCTCTCACCGGCATTCTGCCCAAGCCGCTGATTCCCTTTTTCCATGAGCCCCTTATTCTGCATTCCATGCGCCGATGCTACGATTGCGGCATACGGGAGTTCATCATTAACACCCACCATCTGGCGGCAGCCTGGGACAAGGTGTTCCCTGAACATTCATGGAACGGCTGCCCCGTTCATTTCAGCCATGAACCCGTGCTGCTGGATTCCGGCGGCGGCGTCAAAAAGATAGAGCCCCTGGCTTCCGCGGAAGAACCGCTGCTGGTGGTGAACGGAGACATGGCGGCCACATTTGACCTAGGCCGCCTGCTGGAGGAGCATTTGAGCCGCCGCCCTCCCGTAACGCTGGCCCTCCGCACTTCCGGAGACAAGAAGAACGTGGGATTTGATTTTTCTTCCGGCCTGGTGACGGATATGAGGCACGCCCTGGGCCGCGACCCCGGATCCTGCCAATTCACCGGCGCGTACTGCATGGAGCCGGAAATATTCGGACGCATCCCTTCCGGGGAGGCCGTTTCCATTATCCCCCTGTTTCTGGATTACATCCGGGAAGGACGCCTGCGCGGCATTCTGGCGGACGACGGGTTGTGGATGGACATGGGAACACCGGAAACCTACCTTCAAGCTCATCTGGATTTCCCATCCCCCGTTCCACGCATCCACCCCCGGGCCAGGGTGTCCCCCCGCGCCTTTGTGGACAGCCATTGCGTGATAGGCCCCGGAGCTGTGGTAGAGGACGGCTGCCGCCTGCAAGGCTGCGTTGTCTGGCCGGGCGTATGCGTGCCTTCCGGCACCTGCGCGGAACGCCGGATTTTCTATTGTTCCCCCACCGATTACTGACGATGCTTTTTCTGCGTCTGCTTCCCCTGATATTGTGCTTTTCCGGCCTGGTTCACGCAGAACACCGCGTCTTCACCAGGAAGGACGGATTTTTGTCCATGCGGGACAAGCTGAACGTGTATTTTTTCCGTTCTGATACGCACCGCCTGCTGGTAAGGGATGAAGGGAGCGTCAAAACGCCCCGGTACGGCTCCCTGGACAAGGCCATGAGGAAAAGCCCCTGCGTGGCCGGAGTCAACGGAGGATTCTTCAGCGCAGACGCGGAGGGAACTCCCCTGGGCCTGGTCGTCCAGGACGGCAAACGGCTTTCTCCGCTGGCCACGGGGTCCTTCGCTGTTTCCGGTGTCGTTTACGAAGGAGGCAGAGACGGATTAACCCTGGTCCGCAGTTCCGTGCTGAGGCGCATGAGAAGACTGCCAGCCATGCAGGCGGCTATCCAAGGGGGGCCCTTTCTGGTGGAGAACGGCTCCGCCGTAAAAGGGCTTAACGCGCAGAAATCCACCTACCGCACCTTCATTGCCACGGACGGCGGCAGGAGATGGTGCATCGGCGTTTCCTCCTCCCTGACTCTGAAGGAGCTGGCAACCTGGCTGGCGGCTCCCGGGGCATTGGGAAATTTCCGGGTGGAAACGGCCCTGAACCTGGACGGCGGCTCTTCTTCCGCCTTCTGGTGCCATGAAACAGGCATTTCCTACCCTGCGTTCAAACAAGTCAGGAATTATCTGGGCGTAGCCCCCGTGGAACGCCGGTAAACGCCGTTCTCCACGGGACCATGGACGCGTTTCCCTGCGCCTATCCTGCGCAGCAACAGAGCCGCGAACACCAGGAAACAAACCAGGACGGCCCAGTCGCCCAGCATGGCGTACAGGGTTATTTTCGTACAGCCCACAGGCAATGTGGCAGCCATCACCCCTCTGGTAAACGGTGAACCGGAGGAATCCCGCAAATCCGCAATAACCGCGCCGTTGGGGGCCAGAGCCACGCTTACGCCGGTATTGGCGGCACGGACCATGGCACGGCGCAGCTCAATACACCGGAACGCCGCATTGCGCCAATGCTGTTCGTTGGCGCAGGAACGGTTGAACCACCCGTCATTGGTCACGTTCACCATCAACTGGGGCTCCTGCCGGATGAAGCGGCGCACCCAGCTTCCCACAACATCTTCAAAGCAGACAAGAGGGATGACCCCCACCGTAACGGAGCTTCCGGGACGGATGGGCACGGGAACGGGGCTGGAGGAACACCCGGGCGTATAATTCAGTCCCATGGCGGTTCCGGCGGAAGCCTCAAAGGCTTTTTCCAGAAATGGGAATGTTTCCCGCATAGGGATGTATTCGCCGAAGGGGACCAGCATGGCCTTGGCGTGCGGCCGGGCTGTGGAATAATCCCCCTCAAAGACGGTAAGGCAGTTGTAAGCCCGCGCCACACGCCCATCATCAGACAGATAGATATCATCCGTGCCCGTCAGCAGAATAAAATTGCATATCCCGTTCCGGAGAGCCTGGACGTAATCTTCTTCCGCGCTCAAAAAGTTGACATTGTCCTGATTGGAGAAGCGTTCTCCCGTGGCATCACGGTAAAACGTGGAAATGGGGAAGGAACTTTCCGGCCAGATTACCCAGGCCGGCATATCCAGGGAGGCTTCCGCGCCGTCTTTGACCGCCTGTTCCAGAGCGCGGTTTTGAAGATCCAGCATTCCCTGTTCCGTCATGTCCAGCAAAGCCCGGTAAATGTTCCTCCGGTTGGCCGGGTCCCATTTTTCCTTCTGGCTCAGATTCAGCTGCACGGCCATGACGGGAACGGCGAATCTGCCGTCGCCCGTGGCTTCGGCAGACTGGGCGGAGTAACGGGCCGTCCAGATCACGCCAGTGACAAACATGGTTAAAAAAACCGCCACCAGTATGAAAAAATCCCAGGGAACAGTGCGCCTACCTTCATGGATAATCATGGTTCCGGCCCGGCGGCAAACGCGCCAGAGCCAGACGGAAAAAACGGCCGGAATAAAAGCCAGCGCCGTTACTCCAAGATATTCCGCCCACTGGGCCAGAGGATTGCCGTAAAGGGCCACGCCCAGATTGTTCCAGCCGAAGCCCGGTATCAGCCAGCCCCGCCCCCATTCCAGACATACCCATAAAGCGGCGCCCGCCAGAGCGGCGGAAGCGCTGGGCAGTATGTCGCCCAGGGCCCAGGTTTTCCAGGCGGCCCGGCGTTCCTTTGCCTTCAGCCTCGCATCGGGCAGCGGCCGGGCGTCCGGACGGAAGAACACTCCCATGACCAGAGCCCAGAGGCCGGGAAACAGGCCTCCGTAAAAAATCATCAGGGGAATATAGCCCAGCGTGCTGACTTCATTGACCCACCAGAAGGAAATGCCGTAAAATACTACCCCAAACATCCAGCCATACAGGGCGTATGCCAGCATTCCCCTTTTCCCCTCCCGCCTGCGGCCGTACCACAGGGCTGTCAGCAGAGGCAGGAACCCTATCCATACGCACCCGCCCCAGTCCACCGGGATAAAGGCGCAGGCCATCAGAATTCCGGAAAAAGCGGCCAGCAGCAGCCCTGCCCACACGGGCAGGAGACGAGGGAGGGAAGCAGGTGGGATATTCATCGTGAAAAGCCTTTTATTCCGGGAACGGGAATGCCGCCATTGTCCCCCATGCTGACTCATTCCTGCAACAAAAAAGATTGCAAAATTTACTCAAATGCGGAAATAGTGGGCGCAGTTCATACAACCCATCATACACAATGGCAGATATCGACGAAAAAACACCTCTAAACGTCCCCGGGAAATTTTACGTGGACAGTTCCTGCATTGACTGCGACCTTTGCCGCGAAACGGCTCCGGAAAACTTTGGACGGGATGACGATGAAGGAGTATCCTATGTCAAGAAGCAGCCGGACAACGACGAAGAGCTGAGCGCCTGTGAGGAAGCCCTGGAAGGCTGCCCCGTGGAAGCGATTGGCAACGACGGCGAATAATATTCTCCATATATTATTTTAATCGCCCGGGGCTGTTGGCATTCAACGCTCCGGGCTTTTATTTTCCCCCATGTCCTCCCCTTGGTTTCCCTACACGCCGGACAGAGACCGTCCGGATCCCCACGCCTCCCCCGTCCGGTATGATTATCTTTCCCGTGACGAACAGGAGGTGAGGCAGGCGCTGGCGGACTGGTTCCAGATATCCCCCGCCACCAGTGAAACACGTAACCTCCATACGGCGGAATCCCTGCTGGGGGATATTTTGTCCAGGCTTCCCCTGGACGGCGACGGGATGGATCCCGAATTGCTCCGGGCAGGATGGCTGAAAGCTGCGGGGCCATTCCTGGGCCAGCAATCCAACCTTCTTTCCATTGTCAAGGGAGTGGCCACCATCCAGGTGCTTCAACCGGCCATGCGCTACCATCTCCAGCAGTGGCAGGGAGCCCTGCTGGGAAAACTGAAGGACCAGTTCGGCAAGGACGCCGTTCATTCCATCCGCATACGGATAGGATAATTTTATACTGCGTAAAATGTTTTCTTTTGCAATTTCCCTGTTTCTTTGAAAGATCATTCATCATCCACGTGTAATATTTGCCATGCGATTATCCCTTTCCGCGCCTTTGCTGGCTTCCGGCCTGATGCTTTGTTTTACCTCCTCCCATGGAGACTGGACATCCCCGCACCCTCTCCAGCAGGAAAAAGCCGCTCCGGTCCCACTGATTCCCTTCCCGTCCCAGGTGGACTGGAAAACGGGAACATGCCCTAAAAAGGCTCCCGTTTCCGTGAAAAAAAACGCGTCCCTGTCTAAGACGCTGGGCAAGGAAGGGTATGAACTGCGGATCCGCCCCAACGGCATTCTGATTAAGGCCGCTGACGATGCGGGCGTTTTTTATGCCCGCAGAACGCTGGACCAGCTGGGAGCCAGGGGAGATTACCCGTGCTGCGACATCAAGGACAGCCCCGCGTTCGCCATCCGGTGCTTCATGCATGACGCAGGCCGCCATTTCCGGACTGTTGAAACACTCAAGGCGGATATTGATGAAATGGCCCGGCTGAAAATAAACGCTTTTCACTGGCATCTGACGGATTACCCCGCATGGCGCATCCAGTGCAAAAAGTACCCTGTTTTGAATGATCCCTCCAAGAGGATTCAGGGACGGGACGTTAACGGCACCTACTCCTACGACCAGATACGGGACTTATTCCGCTACGCCAGGGAGCGCCATGTCCAGATTATTCCGGAAATCGATATGCCCGGGCACAGCACCTATTTTAAAAACTGCTTTGGCTTCCCGATGCATGATCCCAGAGGCATCAACATTCTGGAAGAACTGCTGGAAGAATTTTGCAGGGAAATTCCGGCGGAAATGTCTCCCTACCTTCATATCGGAGCGGATGAAATCCGCATTCCCAACGGAAAGCAGTTTGCGGACCGGATGGCGGCCAAGGTCAAATCCCTGGGACGGCAGCCCATCCAATGGGCGGGCAACAATGACCTGCCTGTGTCCGGAGACAGTTATGCCCAGCTGTGGAATGATGAAAATTCCGTAGGCCTGCCGGATCCAGCCAGGCAGAAGAATCCCTACTTCGACTCCACGGCAGGATACGTCAATTCCTTTGACCCCGGCATTCTGGTGCGCAGGAATTTCTTCCGCCAGCCCTGCGGAACAGCCAGGGGAAACAACCATTCCCTGGGCGTCATCCAGTGTCTATGGCCGGATACCCGGGTGGAGAACAAAAAAAACATTCCTGTCCAGAGCCCCCAGTGGCCTGCCATGTTCGCCATGGCGGAACGCAGTTGGAAAGGAATTCCTGAGGATGGTTCCCGCTTTGCCGGCAGTCTGCCGGAAAAGAACACGGAGGCTTATCAGGCCTTCTCTCTGTTTGAAAAACGCATGGAAGCCCTGGCCGGAAGCAGGCCTTTCCCTTACTGGAGGGATTCTTTCGTGGAATGGACGGTATTCGGCCCCGTTCCGCAGGACAGGCAGGAAGAAGTAAGAAATAACCTGCTGGCGGGCAAATCTCCCGCAGGACTGTCTCCCGTCCAGACGCGCGGAGGCAATTTGTATTTCCGTACCCGTGCGGGTGCGGAGGGTCTATTTTCCAAGACAAAACCGGGGAATACGGTCTGGGCGGAGACGACGTTTCACTCACCCGTGGAGGGCACCATGCACGCTATGGTGGGGTTTGACGCTCCGGCCCGTTCCACACGGCGCTGTTCCGGAGTACCGGCTGCCGGGGAGTGGTCCCAGTGCGGCACCAGAATATGGGTAAACGGCAAGGAAATGAAAAATCCCCAAACTTACAAACTGGCAGGCCAACGGCGTTACGAAAAGCATACATGGAATTCGCCCGCTAATGAGATACCCTTTGACAACGAGGAATTCTGGTGGGCCCGGCCTCCTGTTCCCTTTCAAGTGAAGGCCGGGGAAAACAGGATCCTGATAGAACAACCGTACACAGGAGAATTCCAGTCGTGGGGAGTCAGCTTCATTCCGGTGAAAAAAGCGGGAGACCGCTGGATTGCCGACCCAAGCTATTATGCCAAACCCAGGAGAGAGAAACAGGATGACGTCTCTCCGGTGCCATAAAAGTAAACATGGAACACTCCCGGCGGAGCTTTCCGTCCGTTGTTCCAAAGGTCATTTTCCCCCGCTCATCAGGACGAGGGAACGGGGGAAATAGCGTTTGAGGAATACGTAAACGCTCCGCGCCATCATGTAAACCGCGGGAACCAGGCACCACCACGCCCAGGCAGGCCATGGGGAGGGAAAACAGCTCTCTACGCCCATCAGGGCTATCAGAACAAAAATATGGGAACAATACACGAAAAAGCTGCCGGACGCCCACCGGGCCAGCTTTTCCGACCAGCCGGGGCTGACGGCCTTTACAATAATTCCGAAGCTGAGGAAGGCCAGAACAATCAATCCGGGAAAAGAGTCGTCCGCAATCAGGAAAGAGTCCGTACAGCTTACCCAGACAAGACCCACGGAGGCTAAAAGAATGGAACCATGCACGGCAAGGGGCATGTTGCCCCAGCGGTTCAGACAGCCCGGTGCGGCGGACGCCAGCATAACGCCGAGCGCAAAATCCCCAAACATGTACGGACTGGGCCATGCCAGGGAGTCGTCCCACCGGTGCAGAAACAGGCAAAACAGGCCAAAGGCGTAAAGAGCTGGACGGAAACGGGAGAGCAAAAACGCAGCCAGGGTAAACATCATCAAGTCTCTCAGGAACCACATCGGGGTCAGCATGGGACATATTCCCAGCCCAAACACGGAAGCCAGAGAACCAGGGGCAAGAGGCATGCCCGCCGCCAGCCAATAGGCCGCGCACCAGAAAAGATAAGGCCGCAGCAAAACCAGCAGGCGGCGCCCCGCCCACGTTCCGGCCCCCTGTTCATCAAGGCCGGAGGCGGAAAAATACCCCGCCAGCAGGAAAAACGTCGCCAGCGCCGGACCAATCAGCCATTGGTTGGGAGGAAACCCCATGGAAGGGACGTGCTGCATGATAACCACCAGCGTCGCCAGCAACCGTGCAATCTCCACCCAGGGCAAACGAGGGTGAATTTCTTTACCGGACGCGGAGGAGACGGTCATGACAGCCCCATTCTGGATGATTGTTTTGAAAAAGCACTATTTTTTATTGATTTTATAGACGAAAAGCGGCCTTATCAACCTTCACAGGCATCGTATTATGGAAAATACCTGAAAATGATTTTTTTCTCATATTTTCATTTATGGCTTTATATTTCCATATGGGAAATAACACGCATTCCGAGCGCAAGGCTGCATCAATACACACTCCCGCACTGGATATTCCCGGATTTTGCCGAAACAGCTGCTGCCATATTGCAGGTGCTCCCGGATGGTTCTCCCATTGCAATTCCGTATTTTCCATTCATCAATGCCGTATGTCGCGAACGCCTCCCCTTCCCTGCCCGATGATTCGTAAAATCATCAGCGGCTCCTTTGGGGAATCAGGGCTGAAGCCGCCGCAAGGACCTGAAGGCCCACAAAAAGGAAAAACCAGAACCAGCCGCCTTCCACAAAACCGTAAGAGTGCAGGCCAATCCCCATGAGGTTGACACCGAACCACCCCCAGGCTGCCACGATATTTCCGAGCGAGGCAAGAACGAGGAAGCCTTGACAGGAACAGACGTGTAAAAGTCGGGCATGGAGGGAGCAGGAGCACCAAAGGAGTGTCATTAACGCACCGTTTTCTTTAGGGTCCCACCCCCAGAACCGTCCCCAGCTCATGTCGGCCCAGATGCCGCCGAGCATTGTCCCCAGAAAACAGAAGAAGAGCGCCACGAGAAGGATGCGATAGACTCCGCAGGCCCCGGCTTTCAGCCCCTTTTCACCCTGTCCGAAGAAACGGGCCACCAGATGATATGAGGCTAAAAACCCGGCAAAAAAAACACTTCCGTAGCCTATCATGATGGTCATTACGTGCATGGTGAGCCAGAAATTCGAATTGAGAACGGCACGCATCATGCCCATGGTATCGCCGCTGTAGGGCAAATTCATGGCTACCAGAAGTGAGAGAAGACCGGAAGCGCAGGCGACCGCGGCAACAGGAAGCTGACGGCGGAGGATATAAAGCGTCCCGCCGAATAATGAGGCTACCGCGCCCGCAAAGACGACCGAGGAATACAAATTGGTTACCGGGGGGCGCGATTGAATGTACATGCGGGCCGCAATGCCGAATAAATGCCATAATACCGCCATACACAGGAAGACCGTCGCAAAATGCAGCAATGTCTTCCGCCGCTTGAGAAACAGAGAGACCACGAAACAAACCAACGACATGCCGTAGAGAAGGAAGCCTCCCAAGAAGGGTTCGATAGCATTGACGCAATGCTCGAAATGCAGTTTGAAAGAATCCATGGGCAGTATTGACTCCAATTCCCCAGAAAGTTGACGCAGAGTCTCTGCCGCAGTAGATTCATCTCCGGCAGCATAGGCATCGCAGGCTGCGGCATAGGCTTTCAGGGCGGTCCACCCGGCGGGACTGAGATTTTTTTCGAGCAGAGCAGCAGCCGGGGTCAGGTAGCTTCCCTCATGAGGGATTACTCGCAGGGCCACATTCGGATCCGCTTCTTCTACCTGCACAAGAGCCTGGAGGAATTGAAAATAGCGATTGGCACGGTAGAGCCGGTCAAGCGAAGGATGGCGTTTTTCACGTTCAGCGGCTTCAAGCTCTGCTGAGGCTTCGGCCATAGCTTCATGCCATGCATCAAGCGTCCCCAAACAGCCCGATGTCCCCTCCAGGCGGAGAGCGAGCGCAACGCCGGCCTGCTCATAAACGGCGAGTGCGCCCAGTACGGCTTCCGCGGCATGGGCCTGAGGAGAATTTCCCCGCAGAGAGCCGCGCAGCAGGCCAGCCTTCTCAACTGCATCGGCATAGGAAAAATAACGGCCTCGTCCGCCAAGGAATTCGACCATATCCCTGTTATCCGAACGCAGAAAAGGTTCGCCGGCCATTTTTGCCGGGCTGGCGTTTAATGCCAGCAACCACTTCACCGGCCCGGTCCGAGAGCCTCCAAGATTCACCGACGTGCGGCCGCTTGCCAATTTAAGGGAATCCGCCGCTGCGCTTGAAACCGGCATCACTCGTCCAGCCTTCAGGCATGGCAGCGCGCCGGGTGAGGGCGCCCCTATGCCGTCAAATGAGGAAAAAGAACTACCAATCCTCTGAAAAAGAGGCGATAACGCAATCGCAAAAGCAACGAAAAACGCCGTAAATAAAGTAATTTTACACTGCATGTTTTTTTCGGGCACGCAGGGTTGGGAGAAAAATCAGCAGCATGCCCGCAAATACGCCGGGCACCGATATCCACGGAAAAAAGCGCACCGGATTGCGTACGGCTGTGACTACACTCGTGCGGCCCCCATTGGCGTAACTGCTCTGGTAAAAAATCCAGCCGCCAAAGGAGACCGAAGCATTCATGCGAATAACCGTTTCCGTGCTTTCCCCGCCGCGCATGAAGCAAACCTCGCTTGAAAAGCTGCTGGGGATATCGCTTCCCGTCCATGTCCGGGCATCAAATTTTTTCAGCTTTACTGAAAAACCAAGGGGGATATTTTTTCTTCCATTCCCTTCGCCTGCCAGTATTTCGTGTGAGACCTCACCTGCATCCAGAACGAGTATTCCCTCCGTACGCAGAAAATACTGCAACGCCCCCGCCAAAATCAGTACTACCAGAAAGGCATGCGTGAGGATCAAGCCCACGCCGCGCAGTGTGAAGCGCGCACGCCGGAAAACAGACGCCGAAATATTCAGTACGGCTAATGCCCCTACGCCGGTGCCGCCGATCAGAGGAATCATCCCGAAGGAAAGGCAGCCCCAGCTTTCAAAATACCTGGCCTGTACAGCGGAAACACCGACAGACCGCGCCTCAAGAGTGCCGAGAAAAATGAGCAGCACGGCGTAAGCCATCAGCACGCACGCGAGACGGGGAGATGCCATCCACTGCAAAATTTTCTTCATCAGCAGATACTGAATGAAAAAGGGCCGCACGCCTCTGCCGCTCCAGCCGGGAAACGGAAGCATAGGGTCGTGCGGCCTGCTTCGTGATGAATAAAGACGGAATAATTATTTTTTGTCCGTAAAGGCAGCTTCCACTTCAGAGATCATCTTGTTCAGAGAAATGATGCCGCCGCCGGAAAGATACCATACCTGCGGGTCAAGCAGGATGATGGCGCCGTTTTTAGCCGCCTTCGTTTTATTCACAAGCACATTGTTGAGGACATTCGGATTTTTGGCCGAGCGGCCGATAGCTACCGAACGGTCCACCGCAAAGATGATATCGGGATTGAGCATGGCAATGTATTCATAAGTCACCTGCTGCCCATGAACCCCCACCTTGATGTTTTTATCAGCCTGGGCCACTCCCAGGGCATCGTGTACCAACCCAAAGCGGGAACCCGAACCGTAAGCGCTTACCTTGCCGTCGTTCGTAAGGAGAACGAGAGCTTTCTTGCCGCTGGCCTGGGCCTTGTCCTTCGTACGGGTTACGGCTTCATCAATGTTTTTGACGGCTTCGGCTGCCTTTTCGGGCACGCCGAACACATCACCCAGAAGCCTGATGTTTTTCTTGGCTTCCCCCAGCTGATCCTTGGCCAGAGTATCGACCAGGTAAACGGGGGCGATGGAGGAAAGTTTTTGATAATAATCCTGCTGACGTCCTGAAATAATAATCAAGTCCGGCTTGAACGCATTGATGGTTTCAATATTGAATTCCTTAACCGTTCCAAGATCCGTATATTGTTCTCCGGAGAATTTGGAGAGGTAAGGAGGAAGGAATTTTTTGGGTAAAGCCAGCGCGGGAGTGACGCCCAGTTCACCGATGGTCTCAAGCGAACCGTAGTCCAGCACGGCGACACGTTTCGGATTGACCGGAAGCTCGACCGTGCCCAGCGTGTGCGTGGCGGTGATCGTTTTGGCTTCATCTGCGGCGGCCATGGAAAGACCGGGAAGAATCAATGCGGCCAGAAATGCGGTGATTGTTGTTCTCATATTATTTGTTGTTGTTTGTTGTTTTGGGAATTTAAGGAAATTCTATTCATAGTATACGCATATCTTTTTATCACCATAGGGTTCTATGGCGATATCCATACCGTAAATATCGCGCAGCACATCTGTCCGGATGATATCTTCCGTCGGCCCTTGATGGCACAGGATTCCGTCCCTGAATGCCACCACGTAATCCGCATAGAAAGAGACAAAGTTAATATCATGAATTACGATGCAGATCGTCTTGCCCTGCTCCCGCACCAGGGAACGCAGCAGTTTCATTATGCGCGCCGCACGATGCATATCAAGGTTGTTCAAAGGTTCATCGAGAAAGATGTACTTCGTGTCCTGTGCAATGGCCATGGCAATATAGGCCATCTGCCTCTGACCGCCCGAAAGCTCATCAAGGTAGCAATGGCGCAAATCGGAAATCTCGGTAAGTTCCAAAGCCTTTTCGATTTGCAGAAAATCCTGATTTTCCAGGCGGCCGCGGGAATGAGGGAAACGTCCGAAGCGAACCAGTTCCTCGACCGTGAGCCGCGCCGGAGTATGGAGGGTTTGCCCCAGGATGGTGAGGGTTTTGGCAAGCTCCCGGGAATCCCATTTCCTGAGTTCCCTGCCATCAATGGATACAGAGCCTTCGGTGGGTTCCAGAAGGCGGCTGATAATGTTGAGCATCGTGCTCTTTCCGGCGCCATTGCTGCCGATGAAGGCCACCATCCGATCAGAGGGAAGCCTCGTGCTGACGTGCCTGAGCACGAAGGTTTCACGGTATTTTTTGGAAATGTCTCGTATCTCAATCATATACGTTTAATTTTCATGATCAGGTAGATAAAGTAAACCCCGCCAACGAAATTGATGATTACGCTCAGGGGCACGGAGAAGTTGAGCCACCGTTCGGTAAGCAGCATGCTGAAAGTCAATGCGGCTACGCCCACGAGAGCCGTGCCGGGCATGAGGACGATGTGGCGGTAGGTCGGGAATATGAAGCGTGCAATGCTTACGATGAGAATGCCCAGGAAAGTCACCGGCCCTACGAGCACCGTCGAGGCCGAGGCCAGAATAGAGACGATCATCAGGGAGCGCAGCACCACCCATTTGTAGTTCACGCCCAGCGTAATGGCCGTGGAGCGGCCCAGCGTAAGCACGTCGAGCTTCCTGAGGTCGCAAACCAGCCAGATGACCGCCGCGGCGATCACAAGCCCTGCCGTAAGCAGCAGTTCTTCATTGATGCGGTTGAAACTGACGAAAAGGCGCCCCTCAAGTATGGCAAATTCGCTCGGATCTATCAGCACCTGCATGAAGTTCGACAAGCCTCCGAAGGTTATGCCGAAGATCATGCCTACCAACACCACAAAATAAATATTGCCGCCATTCTGTCCACGGAACATGTAGAAAAAAATACCCGTAGATACGCAGACCATCAGCAGCAGGGCTCCCATGAAACAGAGCGGGCTCTGCATGGTCGTCAATTGTGTGCTGCCCACGAAGTAGAGCACGAGCGTCTGCAGTAATACGTAGAGGTTATCGAGCCCCATCACGCTGGGCGTGAGGATATAGTTGGTTGTGATCGTCTGGAAGACGACTGAAGACAGCCCCACGGCCGTTCCAACCAGCACCAACGCAATAACGATGGGAATGCGGCGGGCCATGTTAAAGTCCCACGTTTCGGGTGTCATCCCCTGAAAGACATATACGAGCGCCAGTCCCACGCAGAGCAGTCCCAGAATCAGGAAGGCCGGGAACGCGCGACGCCGGCCGGCAGCATTGCGGAAGGCATCATCTTTTTGATGTTGAATGGAATCAGGCATACGTTTTTCTATGGAAGAGCATGGTCAGAAATACAACACCGCCGACCACGCTCAGGATAACGCCGATAGGGATTTCGAAGGGGGCGATGAGCATGCGCCCTGCCACGTCGCAAACAAGAACAAGCATGGCCCCCAGCCAAGCCGTATCAAACAAGATTTTCTTCACGGCATCCCCCCGGAAAATGCTCACGATATTGGGCACGATCAACCCGATGAAGGGGAGGTAGCCTACCTCCACAATCGTGATTGAGCTGATGATGGATACTATCACCAGTCCCATGCGCATGATGCTTGCGTGGTTCAGCCCCAACGCCACCGCGGCATCACGCCCCATGCCGGCAATCGTAAAGAAATCGGCATAAACATAGGCCAGCAGCATCAACGGGATGCTGGCATAGAGCAATTCATAATTGCCCTCAATGACAAGGGAGAAACTCCCCTGCAGCCATGATGCCATATTCTGTACAATATCAAACTGGTAGGCATAAAAAACGGCTCCAGCATTCACCACGCCGCCCAGCATGATTCCTATCAGGGGCACCAGAATGACATTCTGGTGCCGCACGCGCGCAATCACCGCCAGAAAGCATGAGGTGCCTATCAGAGAAATCACGAAGGCGGCCCCCACGCGCCAAATGGGAGAGGCCCCGGGCAGATAAAGGATGGCGACCATTACCCCAAAGCGGCACCACTCCATCGTGCCTGCCGTGGTCGGCGACACGAAGCGGTTATTGGTGATGCGCTGCATGATCAAGCCGCTGATGGCCATGCTGCTGCCTACCACGAGAATGCTGCAGAGGCGCGGAATGCGGCTTTGCAACATGATCTCCCACCAGAACTGCAGTTGCTCGCCATCCATCCGCCACAGGTCGGACAAGGACACTTGAGCTGCCCCAATAAAGAGCGAATAAAAGGCAAGGCCAAGCAGAAAGCTCCACTGAATGATTCTGAATGCCATTTTCTCAGGCTTTCAACACGGCTGCATCAAGTTCCATTTCAAACAACAGATTGTCCCGGCACACATCGGCCTGTATGCCGATGCAGGGCATGATGGCGAGGCCGCGGCGCAGAGCTATTTTTTCGTAGTGAGGGGCATAATCCTTGTCTTTGAAATAGGCTACGGAGCGGACGACATCCTTCCAGCCCATGCCGCGTGATTTCAGGATGGCTTCAATCACGTCCAGCGAGAGCTCTGTTTGTTTGTCGATATCGCCGAGATGTACGGATTCGCCGCCAGGGGCAATGCTGGCCGTGCCGGAGACGATGACTTGCCGGAAGAGAGGGTGGTCCACTTCTACCGCACGGCTGAATGAGCTGCGGTAATCCTGAGCTGAACATTGCAGAGGCGAAGGGATATCTTTTACCGTCACACGGTCGCCCTTAGGCCGAATGGCAAATACGCGGGCCGACAAGGCCGCATGTTCCCGATTGCCGGAACCAATCCCCGTACTGGCCGGAACCAGACGATCAAACACGCCGCGGCTTTCAAAAAATGTGTCGCGGGCGCGGTTGAACTCTTCATACCAGTCCAGCAGGCGGTTGTTGTAAAACCATGTGCGGACCACGTGGGAAAAATCCATGCCGGCCCGGTTCAGCGCTTCTTCCATCTGCCGGAATACATCCAATGTCTGCTCAGTCCGTCCGGCTGTCCGGTCGCGGGGCGACAAACCGCCCAAAACGGCATACTCGGCATATTCATCCTCATAAAAAACCCCGGCGGTGCGGCCATTAAACTCAATCGCCCGGGCATTTATCCCCTCCACCGCGCAAATTTGCATGCCTCGATAGAAGGATGCGCCCGTTTTCGTACCCAAAAAGGCAGTCATCCCCGCCCCGGGCACCGAGGAGAGATCCAGATCTGCGCTGCCGTACACTTCCGGGCCAATCCACCGAAGACCGCTTTTTTCAGCTTTTTGGAGTAATTCGGCATGCTCGGCCAACTGCCCAGGTTCGCTTCCGGCAAGCGTAATGAATTGCAGAGATGCGCCTTCGCCGCCCAGCGGGAGCGACTTGACGGAAACACCTTTGTTTTTTTCCAAGTTGCAGGTCATGAGTATATTATTTTTTTAAAGTGCTTTCAGGAATTGAATCAGTTGGCCGCGCTCTTCGACGGAGAGATGGCGGAACATTTCACGGGAGAATTCGCTTTCACCGAAATGCCACAGGATAGCCTCTTCAAAGTCGCGGGCGCGCAGGTCATGGAACATATCTGTATGATTGGCGGTTTTGTGCATCAGCCCCCTTCCCCAGAGGGGCGGCGTACGCCAGAAACGAGAACGTCCGCGATTGATTTCCCCCATATCGTGACGCAGCATATCCGTATAGGGGCGGATGGTCTGGTTTGCATAACCGGGAAGCGGCTTATATTCCCCCGTTGTCCATTCAGGCTTGTGGCAACCGGCACACCCCAGTTTATTGAAGAGTTCCTGTCCGCGGCGCACGTCAGGCTTGTCCAGGTTGCGGGCGGCAGGCACGGCCAGCCCGCGATGCCAGACCATGAAATCTTCATACTGCTGCATTGAGAGTTCCTCTTCCTGCGGGCCTTCAAGACCGCTTACATCAATGCCAAGTTCCTTCTGTTTTTCGAGCCATTCGGGCGTCATGTAAATGTTCGGACGGTTTTTGCGCGTTACATTCGTCACGTTCCAAAGCGCATTGGCGCCAGGACCGTTTTCCAGTGTGGCGCGCGAGCAGTCCCACGTGAACTTTCCGAGGCGCCGGGTACCGTCGGGCTCGTCAATCCATTTGCCAGGAATCCCCTTCACCGGGCCTGTCATGCTCTGCTGGCGCCTGTATTCGGCAATAATATCCTCGTCACGGATGGCATCAAGCAGCCCCGTTCCGTAAATGCCGATTGTTGATTCGATTGACACGCGGTAATCGGCCGGAAGCGGAAGCAACGGCTCAATCACATCTGCCGTGGGATAAGTCAACGTGCCCTCCGTCGGCTTGCCCGCATTGTAGGGCGTTCCGTCCGGGTATTTGTTTCCGTACTGGTCAACAAAATCATGCCATTCTATTTTCACTCCCTTGGCATAAGGCACAAAAGGAGGAACCGCTTTCGTCTGCAGCATGCCCGTGTACCCCTTAACCGGGGTGCCATCGGGATTATGTACAAAGGCCAGATAACCGTTGCCGTACTGCCTGTCAAAATTGCCGGTGCGCTGTCCGCGGCCATAACCGGGGTGGCAGGCCAGACAGGATGATTTAATGTAAGTGGGACCGAGACCGCCGAAGCGATTGCGCTTCACGGGTACGAAGTTCCCTTCAAAAATAATTTCGCCCGCCTTGAAACGATTCGTCAGGCCGGCTTCAGTAATTGCCGGCGATTCCTGCTCAAACGCTTTACTGGTGGCATTAAACACTGTTCCCTTTTCACCGCCCAGATAGTAAGCCGGCCCGGGCTCGCCTTCTTTCGTCCTGAGCGCGGGGGGCGTGAAATCACGGCCGCGGTTTACATGGCAGCTCACGCATGAAGCTGTCATGTATTCGGCTTTGATATTGTCAAATTTTGATGCACTCCCCTGGGCCGGATTAATCAGTGCGCGTCCGGAAATGCGGGGATGTCCCAAAACGCCGGCATTCCTTGCCGTGTCCGGGATAAAAGATTGTTCAGGAGCCGCATCCCCAGAACCTCCGGAATTCACTATTGCCCAGGCGGCCGCTCCCGCTCCGAGCACCAGGACAGCCGCAGGTTTTGCAAATTGTCGATACTCCATGTGCATTGATGATTGGCAGGCTTTCCAGAAATACGGCCCGTGGTACATGTCTCCGTCAGCCGGCCGACAATATGGATATTGCAGCCCAGGGTCTTTCCGACCCTGGGCAATGCGTGTTAAATTACTTCACAAGAAGTTCCTGAATACATGGCAGCTCACGCATGAAGCTGTCATGTATTCGGCTTTGATATTGTCAAATTTTGATGCACTCCCCTGGGCCGGATTAATCAGTGCGCGTCCGGAAATGCGGGGATGTCCCAAAACGCCGGCATTCCTTGCCGTGTCCGGGATAAAAGATTGTTCAGGAGCCGCATCCCCAGAACCTCCGGAATTCACTATTGCCCAGGCGGCCGCTCCCGCTCCGAGCACCAGGACAGCCGCAGGTTTTGCAAATTGTCGATACTCCATGTGCATTGATGATTGGCAGGCTTTCCAGAAATACGGCCCGTGGTACATGTCTCCGTCAGCCGGCCGACAATATGGATATTGCAGCCCAGGGTCTTTCCGACCCTGGGCAATGCGTGTTAAATTACTTCACAAGAAGTTCCTGAA
>Ga0224750_1025_pt1 | contig 24115 bp, 20 predicted proteins | sample LIM_F_Vancomycin_2_FD_182072 | JGI IMG/M metagenome (GOLD analysis project Ga0224750, IMG submission 182072) | Enriched cells from gastrointestinal tract of the lab mouse from Pacific Northwest National Laboratory (PNNL), Richland, Washington... | ecosystem: Host-associated > Mammals > Digestive... | reverse complement strand
AACCCCATCAAGTTTATTTAAGTTTTTTCCCAAAGTGGTTTTAGCCAACCTTGTTTGCTAGAATCACTTTTTTTATCCCCCATTTTTTAGGAATTGCCAGTGACTCGTAAACCCGCTTTCGCTACCAACCAATCCCCTAACACGCGCAATCATGCGACGATGGGTGGCTTGCAAGTCATTGTGGCGGCTATCTGTTGGGGCACGCTGGGTATCTTTACTACCTATCTACATCAACTGGGTTTTGATAGTGTGCAAATTGCCATTTTAAGAGTGGTGACGGCTGCTATGATGCTACTGATGTTATTGCCATCGTTGTGGCCGTCTATTAGGCAGTTATCAGTCGGCGAGATAGCACAGTTGAGCTTGCAATCGTTGATTGGCGTGCTAGGCATGACGGTTTGCTATTTTATCGCGGTAAATTTTGTGGGGGCGGGCATTGCGGTATCACTACTATATACGGCGCCGATTTTTAGTTTGGTACTGGCATTTTTTTTATTAAAAGAACCGATAACAAAAAAATCCTTTACCTTAGCTTGCATCGCGGTATTAGGCGTGGCACTGACAACGCTGAGTGAGAACTTTACATTGAGTTGGGGGATTGTGTTTGGTTTATTGTCTGGGGTGTGCTATTCACTGTATGGCATTTTAGGGAAAAAAGCCTTACACAAACACTATCCACCAACCTTGGTGTTTTTTAGTTCGGTGGTGATTAGTGCTCTGGCTTTATTATTCCTACCGATGACCTATCAAACCTATGCCAAAGCCTTCACCATGCCTGCTATCACTTGGTTGTGGGTGATGGGGCTAAGCCTAGTGGGTACCGTGATTCCGTTTTTCTTGTATATGTCAGCCTTACATAAACTCCCTGCGACCAAAGCCTCGGTATTCACCGTGTTTGAGCCGTTTACCGCGATTGTATTGTCGATCGTATTACTGCACCAATCGCTCAATGGCATGCAGTACTCAGGGATGATATTAATCCTTTTAGCCACCCTCCTAAACTCTATTAAACTGCCCTTGCAGCGGCATCGGCAACTGACAGAAGTCGATACTCAAGTCTAATAACAGCCCAAACCGTGTAAACATCCCTGATTTGGGCTTCAGCATGTTGGTATCAATGTTATATCCATATTGGTATCAAAGCTCACTGCACCAATGTGGCACAGCCCTTGCATTCTATAAAACCATATATTTTTCATATAGTTAGATAGATATGGCTTGGCACTCAGTCCTTACTTTAGCTTTTGACGCCCAACATGCGGGTGAGCATGCGCGCACCAATTTGGTACAACGCCACCACCAAGGCGCCTTGCGGGTACAAAAAGCCTTGTATCCTGAAAGCGGTGAACAGCAAGGTATTTGTCATGTCATCATGCTGTATCCGCCTGCTGGCATCGCCTTAGGCGATAAACTCGATATTGACATTGGCGTAAAACATCACGCCCACGCTGTGATTACCACGCCCGGGGCAAATAAATGGTACGGCAATTTACCAAGTTACACCGCTAACAAGCAAACCGATGATAGCCCATCAGCCAGAAAAACCCAAGAAACCAAAAAAAACCAAGAAACTCAAGAGAATTCAAATAGTTATGCTGTTCAAAATGTCACGGTTTATCTACAAGATGACAGCCGTTTTGAATGGCTACCGCAAGAAAACTGTTTTTATAACGCAAGTTTTGCCCATGCCACCAATCAGTTTTTTATCAGCCCAGCTGCCAGTGTTATCGCTTGGGAAATTAACCTGTTAGGGCGAGAGTATCATGGCGAGCGCTACAGTACAGGCGAGATGCGGTTATCAAACCTATTTTGGCGCGTGGATGAGCAGCCCAAATTGCTGCTTGCTGATACCTTACATCACTGTGCCGAACACGATTGGTTTGGCTCAGCCGTGGGTCTCAATAACCATACCGTCTTTGCCAGCTTATGGGTTGTGCCAAGCGTTGATGCGCAAAAACAGCTGATTGAATGGGTCAAGCAATTACGCTTATTTATCGACCACCATAGCTTGCCTGTCTCTTGCACCCAAACAGGCGAGGTGATGATTATTCGCTATTTGGGGGATGATGTCCGCCAATGTTTTGACAGTTTTGGTGCAGTTCGTGGTGAGATTCGCACTTTAATGTGGCAACAAGACAGTCATTTGCCCCGAATTTGGGCAACCTAATGGCAGTGAAGGTCTAATTTTTAACACTGAAAAAATAATTGGAGTAACCCATGCATTTAACCCCCGCCGAAAAAGATAAATTACTTATTTTTACCGCAGGATTGGTTGCCGAACGCCGCAAACAACGTGGCTTAAAACTTAACTATCCAGAAGCAATAGCCTATATCAGTATGTTGGTACTCGAAGGGGCAAGAGAGGGCAAAACAGTGGCACAGTTGATGGGCGAAGGCACCACGTGGCTTAGGGTTGAGGATGTGATGGATGGTATCGCCGAGATGATTGACGATGTGCAAGTGGAAGCCACCTTTCCAGATGGTACCAAACTGGTGACCATTCACCAACCGATTGTGTAATTTAAACAGTATAAGAGGTAAACCATGAAAGTTGGCGAATATAAGCTAAAAGACCAAGCCATTATCCTGAATGAAGGGCGCGCCGTCCAAACTATTTTGGTCAAAAATACCGGCGACAGACCGATTCAAATCGGCTCTCACTACCATTTTGCCGAAGCCAATGACGCACTGGCGTTTGACCGTGACAAGGCGCTTGGGTTTCGCTTAAATATCTTATCGGGTACAGCAGTGCGTTTTGAGCCAGGGCAAGCGCGGACAGTTGAACTGGTCGAGTTTGGTGGCAATAAGGCGATTTTTGGGTTTGCTGGGCGGGTGATGGGGCAAGCCACCGCATCTGTGGATACCGCAAGTTTACCAAAATCACAAAAAACCGTACCCCGCCAAATGTATGCCGAGCATTTTGGCTTAACCGTGGGCGATAAACTGCGTCTTGCTGATACCGAGCTGTGGCTCGAAGTGGAAAAAGACTTTACCAGCTATGGTGAAGAGGTCAAATTTGGTGGTGGCAAAGTGATTCGTGATGGCATGGGGCAAGGGCAGCGCCCGTTTGCTGAGGTGGCTGACACCGTGATTACCAACGCGCTTATCTTGGATTATACCGGGATTTATAAAGCCGATGTGGCGATAAAAGACAGCCGAATTTGGGCGATTGGCAAGGCGGGCAACCCCGATATTCAGCCCAATGTCACCATTGCTATTGGCGCAAGCACTGAGATTATTGCAGGTGAAGGCAAAATTTTGACCGCGGGCGGGATTGACACCCATATTCACTTTATCGCGCCACAGCAGGCGGAAGTTGCGTTGATGTCTGGGGTGACCACCATGATTGGCGGTGGTTCAGGGCCTGCCCAAGGCACGCTTGCTACCACCTGCACCAACGGCAAATACCATATCGAAACCATGCTCAAAGCCCTTGATGATATGCCCATGAACATTGGGCTACTGGGCAAAGGCAATGTCAGCTTACCGCAGCCGATTGTCGAGCAAATCGAAGCGGGCGTGGTCGGGCTAAAACTGCATGAAGACTGGGGCACCACGCCGCAAGCGATTGACAACTGCTTGAGCGTTGCCGAAGAGTATGATGTGCAAGTGGCGATTCACACCGATACGCTCAACGAAAGTGGCTATCTAGAAAGCACGCTAAATGCCTTTAAAGACCGCTGTATTCACACCTTTCACACCGAAGGCGCAGGCGGCGGGCACGCCCCTGATATTTTGCGGGCGATTGGCGAGCCGCATGTGCTGCCGTCTTCGACCAACCCCACGCGACCGTTTACTATCAATACCATTGATGAGCATCTCGATATGCTGATGGTCTGCCACCATTTGAGCCCTGCGATTGCCGAAGATATCGCCTTTGCCGAGAGCCGTATTCGCCAAGAAACCATCGCCGCTGAAGATATTTTGCACGATTTGGGGGCAATCTCGATGATGAGTAGCGACTCGCAAGCGATGGGAAGGGTGGGCGAGGTGATTATTCGCACTTGGCAAACGGCGGATAAAATGAAGCGCCAACGCGGATTTTTAGCACCCGATACAGTAAGCCAAAATGCGTCTAACAGTGAGCTTCATGACATCGACCCAGTGACAGAAGATACAGTGACCGAAGATACAGTGACCGAAAATGACAATTTTCGCATCAAACGCTATATCGCCAAGTACACCATTAATCCTGCCATTACCCACGGTATTGCCGAGGAAGTCGGTTCGGTAGAAGTCGGTAAATGGGCGGATTTGGTGCTATGGTCGCCTAAATTCTTTGGGGTGAAACCTGACACGATTTTAAAAGGTGGTAGCATCGCCGCTTACCCGATGGGTGATATCAATGCCTCCATTCCAACCCCGCAGCCGGTGCATTATCGTCCGATGTTTGCAAGCCTTGGCAAAGCCACCCACCAAACCAGTATCACCTTTGTATCCAAAATCGCCTTTGACAACAATATCCAACACAAACTTGGTTTGCAAAAAGTGATTCGCCCTGTGCAGGGTATTCGTAACATTCGCAAAAAAGATATGCGGTTTAATAGCTATTGCCCTGAGATGTCGATCAACCCAGAAACCTATGAAGTGCGGGCGGATGGTCAGCTTCTCACTTGCGAACCCTCAGCTGTGTTGCCAATGGCACAGCGGTATTTCTTGTTTTAAAAGTGATTTTAGCTATGAATGCCAATGTGATGACTAGAACCGAACAATCTCATCTACTCTGTGATGAATGTGGCAGTGAGTTTTTTAAAAATGTATCGCCAATGGAAAATCGTTGCCCAAACTGTTCGCATTGGCTGTACGGGCTTAACAACTGTGAACATCAATTTAAAGAGGGTCGCTGTCAAAAATGCGGTTGTCATGGGAAACTTCTGAGTAGGTAGAAAATTTAACAAAGGATAATGATGAAAATTTATAATCAGCGGGTGCAACTGTTAACTCACCAACAGCAAACCGATTTGGTCAACCAACAAGCAAACGGGCAGTTTTTGCAGCTCGACTTTGACACACGCCAGCGGTCACGCTTTCGTGCAACCCTGCAAAATGGTGAAGCGGTCGGTATCGACCTGCCACGCACAGGTACGCTCAAAGATGGGGATGTGGTACAAAATGCGTCAGGCGACATCATACAAATTTTTGCCAAACCACAAACCCTCACCAAAGTCACCGCCGACAATGCTTTTGAACTGATGCGCGGGGCCTATCATTTAGGCAATCGTCATGTACCTTTGATGTTGGTTCAGCATGACAATGATTACGCCTTGTACTTTGAGCCCGATTATGTGCTTGCCGATATGCTAGTGAAATTAGGCTTAACCGTGAGCGAGGTGGAACATGCTTTTGAACCCGAAACAGGGGCATATGGGCATTCACATTCACATTCACACGCACATGGACATGGACATGATAATCGGTTAAGCCATGCCGACACGCAAAGCACAATCGTCGGTGATTTAACCAAAGCCACGTTTTTTTCATGAAAACGATGACAACAATATCACACCTTACACAGACGGCGCCGCCACAACAATTGCTCAAGCTGATGATGCTGGCGTCGAGCAATTTGCCGATTGGCAGTTATACCTATTCCCAAGGCGTGGAGTCTGCCATTGAGCAAGGCTTTATCCATGATGAAGCCAGTAGTTTGGCGTTTTTGCAGGCGTATCAACAAGAGGTCTTACTCAATTTTGAATTGCCGCTGATGGCAAGTATGATGCAGCTATCAGCGCAAAAAAATCACCACAGCTTGGTGGATAGTCTAGCCAATTTTTACGCGGCAAGCCGTGATAGCCATGAGTTTTTATTAGAGAGTCAACAATTGGCGCAGGCATTTTGTGCCTGGCTCGATGGCGTGCTCGACCTTGCGATGCCACAAGATTGGATAGCGCAAGGCTATTTACCGTTATTTGCCCGCTTGGCGTATTTTTGGCAACTGCCGATAGCCGATAGCCTGACGACCTATGCGTTTGCTCAAATGGAAAATCTGACCTTGGCGATTGTCAAAACCTTGCCCCTGGGACAAATGGCAGGGCAACGCATTATTTGGCAATTGGGGCAAGCGATGGATGAACCGATTGCCAAGCTTTGCCAAACGCAAGCCAGCAAAGTCAAAACGGCATTGACAGCCATTCATCATCGACAAGCTGTTATGGCTGCTCTAAAAGACGTTGCGCCACAATTTTTACAAGCACAGCAGCATGCCCAAACATTACTGATGTTAATCAACCACTTGCAACTATCAGCGTCTGTACCGTCGTTGGCAGAATTATCCTGTCATCATGAACAACAATATAGTCGGCTGTTTCGTTCCTAAACCCTGTTTTTAATACTACTCACAAGGAAACCCCATGACTGGCTTTACCCAAAAAAACCCAACCCAAGAGCCTCGCTTATCCCCGTTACGCCTTGGCATTGGCGGGCCTGTTGGCTCTGGCAAAACCGCTTTGACCTTGAGTCTGTGTCGCCGTCTCAAAGATGTGTACAACATGGCGGTGATTACCAACGATATTTATACCAAAGAAGATTCGGAGTTTTTGACCCGCCACGATGCCATGCCCGCTGAGCGGATTATCGGCGTGGAAACGGGCGGCTGTCCACACACAGCGATTCGTGAAGATGCGTCGATTAATCTTAATGCCGTGGCCACCTTGCAAAATCGCTTTGACGGTCTTGAGCTGATTATCATTGAGTCGGGTGGTGATAACTTGGCGGCGACCTTTAGTCCAGAGTTGTCGGATTTGACTATTTATGTGATTGATGTGAGTGCAGGCGACAAAATCCCCCGCAAAGGTGGACCCGGGATTACCAAATCAGATTTGCTGATTATCAATAAAACCGACCTTGCGCCACTCGTGGGCGCGGATTTGTCGATTATGGACAAAGACGCCAAAAAAATGCGCGGCGATAAGCCGTTTGTGTTTAGCAACATGAAAACTCAAGACGGTTTGGATGACATTATCAAATTTATCCAACAACAGGGCATGCTAAGAGCGCTAGAGATTCCGTCACAGCCTGTCCAACATTTACCAAGCTCAAGCGAAAACATGTAAAAAATTCGATAAAATCAAGGAGATATAATGAAAACTTTAACCCAAAAAACAACCCAAAAAACGGCGTTGACAGCCGCGCTTTTTAGCCTTTCAAGTGTGGCAGTGGCGCATGTCGGTCATGGTTTAACCCATCATGCAGGTGCAAGTTCAGTAGATTTAATGCAGGCCGTCACCGCAGGGCTCATGCATCCTATCTCAGGTCTTGACCACGTGGTGCTTGCGGTTGGCATGGGCATGGTGTTTGCCCGGCACAAAAAACTGGGTTTAGGCTTATTGGTGACGAGCTTACTGTTAGGATTTGCTTTGGTGCAACTAGCTCATGTGGCGATTGGCTCATCGATTATTGAAGGTGCGATTTTGCTATCGGTGGTGTTGACAGCGGTCGCAGTTTTGGCGCAGCGCACCAAGATAGCACAAGCCAATCAGAAAAGCTTTTCGCTCATGATGGCGATCAGCTTATTTGGTTTGACGCTATTTCATGGTATGGCGCATGCCGTGGAGATGCCAGTCAGTAGCGTGAGTCAAGGGTTTGGCTTAGGCATGATAACCGCGATGTCCGCCTTGTTTGCTGTGGGTGCAGGGGTGATGAATTGGGTAAAAGCACAAGCCCATGCGCATCCCAAGCTGTCTTGGCTACCTTCAATTATGGCGGCATTGGGTATGGCACTGGTATTGGCTAACTAGCGATTAACAACATTTTTGATAAAAAGTGCAAGCTGTCTGGCTTGCACTTTTTTTATGCAACAAATTGGGTAATGTGATAAAGAAATTGGCGCTAAAGCGTTATTTAGCGTCAATCAATGCTAGGTGAGTGCTAGGTGAATGGTAATAGTGCAAAAAATCCCTCCAGTTCATCAGATTGGTGAAATCGCTAAGGTCGCCAAAGTTTGCCCATTTTTTACCTAGTAGCAGCATTTAGGCAATGGGCGATTGTTTAAAATAAATTTTTTTAATCTTATCAACTTAAGATTTTGATTTAATTGATAAAATTTTCAAAAATAGCTTTTAACAGACAGATTGGCACACTAATTGAATTGTCGTTATAGTCAGTTAAGACAACCAGCAACCGATAGCCAAAGCCTATCCGTTACGCTCTACCTTAAAACGGCAATCCATCTATTTTAGGAGTGACACATGTTAGACAAAAAAACCACCGAGCTAACCACGACTGAGCGTCAATTAAGCCGTCGTGCATTTGGCAGATCCTTGGTTGCCCTAGCGGTAACGGGCAGTATGATGTTGACAGGTTGTTCAAAACCGCAATCATCAAGTGATGCCAAACCAGCCAGTGGCACGTCAACCACTGCTGCCACCGGTAGTGCACCTGCCCCTAGCAATGGCGATACCATCAAAGTGGGTATCTTGCATTCACTCTCAGGCACCATGGCAATCTCTGAAACATCGCTCAAAGACACCGCGTTGATGGCGATTGATGAAATCAATGCCAAAGGTGGGGTGATGGGCAAAAAACTTGAGCCTGTGGTTGTCGACCCTGCCTCAGACTGGCCATTGTTCGCCGAAAAAACGCGCCAACTACTGACACAAGACAAAGTCGCGGTTATCTTTGGTTGCTGGACATCGGTTTCTCGTAAATCTGTGTTGCCTGTGGTTGAAGAATTAAACGGCTTATTATTTTACCCTGTGCAGTATGAAGGACAAGAGCAGTCCAAAAACATCTTTTATACCGGCGCCGCGCCCAACCAACAAGCCATTCCTGCGGTTGAGTACTTGATGTCACCAGAAGGCGGCGGTGCCAAACGCTTCGTGCTATTGGGTACTGACTATGTGTACCCCCGTACCACCAATAAGATTTTACGGGCGTTTTTAAAGTCTAAAGGTGTGGCAGATAGCGACATCATGGAAGAATATACCCCATTTGGCTTTAACAATTACCAAACCATCGTGGGTAATATCAAAAAATTCTCAGCGGGTAAAAAGACCGCGGTTATCTCCACCATCAATGGTGACTCAAACGTCCCCTTCTATCGTGAGCTTGGTAACCAAGGCATCAAAGCGGCGGATATTCCTGTGATGGCGTTCTCTGTGGGCGAAGAAGAACTTCGTGGTATCGACACCACCCCATTAGTCGGACACTTGGCAGCATGGAACTACTTTCAATCGCTCAAAAACCCTGTAAACATCAAGTTTGTGAACGCTTATAAAAAATACGCCATTGACCACAAACTGCCAAATGCCGATAAAGTAGTGACCAATGACCCCATGGAAGCCACCTATGTGGGTATCAATATGTGGAAACAAGCGGTTGAAAAAGCGGGCTCCACCGACGTGGATAAAGTCCGTGCTGCCATGGCAGGTCAAAGCTTTGCCGCGCCATCAGGCTACACGCTAACCATGGATGCCGAAAATCACCACTTACACAAACCTGTGATGATTGGGCAAATCCGTGCCGATGGTCAGTTTGACGTGGTTTACAAAACCAAAGATGCCATTAAAGCGGAACCTTGGAGTCCTTATATCCCCAAATAAGTATTCCGAAATAAGTATGACGAAATAAGCCTTTCCAATAAGCTTGAATGAAGTTAACACTCGATGTTGTGACAGCCATACCGCGCATCAATACCCCAGCTGGTATGGCTTATTTTTTTGCCAAAATTTTACGATTTCAGCTTTTATTGATTTAAACATTGATTGATTTAAACATGGATCCGTCACCCCACCAAACAGATGGACTAATCATAAAGACTAATCATACAAACTAAGGAGCGACCATCATGCTCAATGGTAATCATTCTTTCGGGCAGTTTTTGCAAAAAAGTAAAAAAATTGTGCTCGGCATGTCGCTAGCGACCACGATGGGCATTGCGTTGCCAAGCGTGAGTAATGCACAGGCAAGTACCGCTTCGGCAACTACGATAACCAGTACAGTAACCACAGCAGCCTCAACTACCGCAGCCACAAGCACCATAGCCACAAATAACGTAACCACAAGCTCCACAGCCAGCGCAGGCGATGATATTCAAAAATTCGTAGCCGCCGATTTTGCGGGGCGTCAAGCCATGCTCAACAACTGGACAGGCACCAGCCAATCCTATGACAAACTGGTCGAGCTGATTAATAAAGACGAGCTGTACCGTGATGATGCCGGCAATGTCTATACCCTAGAAAATACCGACCAACTCTACCGCTATCCTGCGCATACCTTGGTAAGCAATTGGCCAAGCGACCTAAACCAAGTCACGCTCAATAACGCGCTGCGTTCGGCGTTGACCCTAGGGCAAACCAAAGCCAAACTCAAATCCGACGATGCCAGCGAGCGCCTTAAAGCGGTGGATATCCTAGCTGACAATATCGCCACGCTCGATAAAAAAACCGTTGCCGATATTTATGCCAATGAAAAAGACAGTACGGTAAAAGCAGCATTGGCGCAACTGCAAGCGCGTATGGATTTGCAATCGGGCGATGAGATGACCCAGATTGCGGCCTTAAAAACCTTGGCGTCCAGTAACAGTCCCGATGTGTTAGCTGATATCGAAGGGATGGCAAAACAAACCAGCCATTCACCCGAGCTCAAACAAGCCTTACAAACAACCCAAGACAAAGTCAAATCGCGTATCAAAGCCAGTGAGTGGACAGGACACGTGTTTTCTGGCTTCAGCACTGCCAGTATTTTGTTGTTGGCGGCATTGGGACTTGCCATTACTTACGGTCTATTGGGTGTCATTAACATGGCGCATGGTGAGCTTATTATGATTGGTGCCTATACCACCTATGTGGTGCAAAGTTTTTTTAAAAGCCATTTGGCAGGCTATGTCGATTGGTACATGCTTGCCGCGATTCCGCTGGCGTTTTTGGTGAGCGCCGTCATTGGCATGATTATCGAGCGGGTAGTGATACGTCCGCTATATGGCAGACAGCTAGAAACCTTGCTTGCCACGTTTGGGGTGAGTTTGATTCTGATGCAGTTAGTTCGCATGATTTTTGGGGCGCAAAACGTCGAAGTTTCCAATATTTCATGGCTAAGCGGTGCTATCGCCTTGACCCCAAGCTTGATGCTGCCATACAACCGTATTGCCATTATCGGTTTTACTATTATCATATTGTTATTATTGGTGTTTTTACTCAAATACACCCGTTTTGGTCTGTTTGTACGTGCGGTGACCCAAAATCGGCAAATGGCGCGCGCGGTGGGTATTCGCTCGGCGCGTGTCGATATGATGGCGTTTGGGCTTGGTTCTGGCTTGGCAGGTTTGGCAGGCTGCGCTTTGGCACAAGTGGGCAACGTCAGTCCTGATTTGGGGCAAAACTATATCATCGATGCGTTCTTGGTAGTAGTGGTCGGCGGTGTCGGTCAAATTTGGGGGGCAGTACTGGCAGCCCTAGGTCTAGGCGTGAGTGGCACGGTGCTTGAGATTGGTATGGGTGCGGTGATTGCCAAAATTATTTTGTTGGTGCTGGTAGTACTATTTATCCAAAAACGCCCACAAGGTCTGTTTGCCCTCAAAGGTCGCTTTGTCGAGTAATCATTGGAGAGTTAAAAAATGCGTATTTTACAATTATTTGCAGATAAACCAGTGAGTCGCTTGGCAATTATGGGCTGTTTTGCGGTGTTGATGGTGTTGCCTTGGTTGCATTTGCTACCTGCCGATTCAGCGCTGCATTTATCTGCTTATTGGGTTACTTTGATTGGCAAAATCATGTGTCTGGCGATGGTTGCTTTGGCACTGGATTTGGTATGGGGCTATGCGGGGATTTTGAGCCTTGGGCATGGCTTGTACTTTGCCCTTGGCGGGTATGCGATGGGTATGTATCTGATGCGCCAAGCATCAGGCAATAGCTTGCCGGAGTTTATGCGGTTTTTAAGCTGGGATAAAATGCCTTGGTTTTGGGCAGGCACAGACAACTTTGCTTGGGCGATGATATTGGTGGTGCTGGTGCCGGCATTGGTGGCTTTTATATTTGGGTTTTTTGCCTTTCGCTCAAAAATCAAAGACGTGTATTTCTCGATTATCACCCAAGCCATGGTGTTTGCCGCATCACTCCTATTTTTCCGTAACGAAACTGGGTTTGGCGGTAACAACGGTTTTACCGGGTTTAAAACCATCTTGGGCATGGACATCGCTGCTCCCATGACGCGCACCTTGCTATGTTTTGCCACAGCATTCGTGCTGATGCTTGCCTACCTTGGCTTGCGTTATTTGATGCACAAGCCGTATGGTCGCGTACTGGGCGCCGTGCGTGATAGCGAAAACCGTTTGCAATACCTTGGCTACCGTACTCTATGGTACAAGCTATCTGCGTGGGTGTTATCAGCGATTATCGCAGGGATTGCTGGCGCGTTGTATGTGCCACAAGTGGGCATTATCAATCCCAGTGAGATGAATCCTGTCAACTCGATTGAAATGGCGGTCTGGGTCGCCACAGGTGGACGCGGCACGCTGATTGGGGCGATATTGGGCGCAGGTGTGGTCAATGCGGTGAAAACTTACTTTACCGTGGCGTATCCCGAAGCTTGGCTATTGATTTTGGGCGGGTTGTTTGTGGTCGTCACCTTGTTTTTACCCAAAGGCATTATTGGTCTATTGGATAAAATCACGCATGGCAAAAAAACGGTCGAGCCAAGCGTAAAAAATATGGAAACAAATCAAGAAACAAACCAAGAAACAAACATAGAAGCAAAAAAAGAATCTTAGGCTTCAGTGGCGTCAGTGGCGTCAGTGGCGTCAGTGGCGTCATGCTGACCGCCTGCAACCAAGTAGTTAGTTTGATTGTACCCGATGACTAATACCCCATAAACACCCCATTAATAACACATCAAAGAGTCTGTTATGAATACAAACGATAACAATATCAATGACTTTGCTGAGAGCAACTACGGACGGCTAAAGTCACAAGAAGCGGATTTTAGCAAAGGCATTGCCCTATATATGGAAGATGTCAGCGTGTGGTTTGATAAATTCCGCGCCTTAAACAACTTATCCTTGTACATCAAAGAAGGCGAGCTGCGTTGTATCATCGGACCTAACGGTGCGGGTAAAACTACGCTGATGGACGTGATTACCGGTAAAACTCGCCCCACGGAAGGATCAGTATATTTTGGACAAACCCACAATCTTGCCAGCATGACCACCGAGCAAATTGCCGAAGCTGGCATTGGGCGAAAATTTCAAAAACCCACGGTGTTTGAAAATTTTACCGTCATGGAGAACTTACTGCTTGCCGCACCCAAAGACAAGCGGGTCAAAAAAAGCCTGTTTAGCAAGCTTGACCCAGATGCCCAAAATGCCCTTGACCAGACTTTAGCGACGATTCGCTTGGGTGAGTTTGTCAATAAACCGGCAGGATTGTTGTCGCACGGGCAAAAACAATGGCTGGAGATTGGGATGCTATTGATGCAGCGTCCTAAGCTGATTTTGCTCGATGAGCCAGTGGCAGGCATGACCGATGCCGAAACTGAACGCACCGCCGAGCTATGTTTGGAGCTCAAAAAAGACCATACCTTGGTGGTGGTTGAACATGACATGAGCTTTATTGACACCATCAGTGAGCAAGTGACGGTATTGGCGCAAGGCGCAATTTTGGCAGAAGGCACGCTTGCTGAAGTACAAGCCAACGACGATGTCATCGAAAAATATCTAGGGCGATAGGGGATAGCGATGTTAGAAGTAAACACAATCAATCAATATTATGGCGGCAGTCATATTCTGCGCGATGTCAGTTTGACCGCGCCTGTGGGTGAGTGTTCTGTGGTACTCGGTCGCAATGGCGTGGGTAAAACCACACTGTTAAAGTGTCTGATGGGGGTTTTACCGATTAAATCGGGTCAAATTTTGCTCGATGGCAAAGACATCAGCAAATTGTCGCCTGAAAACCGCGTGCGCGCAGGCATGGCGTATGTGCCACAAGGGCGAGATATTTTTTCAACCTTAACCGTAGAAGAAAATATCTTGATTGGCATGGCAAAGTTTAAAGGCAGCAAAGCCAAAAAAGTCCCGAGCCATTTGTATGAGATTTTTCCTGTGCTCGATGAAATGAGCCAACGTCGGGGCGGTGACTTGTCAGGCGGTCAACAACAACAACTAGCGATAGCCAGAGCGCTGGCATCTGAGCCACGGGTGCTGATTTTGGACGAGCCGACCGAAGGAATTCAGCCATCGATTATCAAAGATATCGGGCGGGTGATTCGTCGCTTGGCTGACCAAGGCGATATGGCGATTATTTTGGTCGAGCAGTTTTATGACTTTGCCGAAGAACTTGCCGATAACTATACGGTTATGGCACGGGGGCAAGTCATTGCCCAAGGCATGGGCGGTGATATGCCAGAAAAAGGCATCAGGGAGCTAGTGGCGATTTAGTAAATAGCCAACGATACGTGAGTTAGCTTTTAGCCAGATGACAGTCATCTGGCTAAAAATTTGCTGATAAAAATTGATTGATTAAAGAGTGTGATTACGCTGCATTAACCTTCACATGACTTTGGACTAATCATTTTTGAATTAGTCACTTTCGATTAATCACTTTGGACTAGTCATGGCTTCAGGTTTGACCCATTCATCAAATTGGGCGTCAGTCAATAAACCGAGTTCAACGGCAACTTGTTTTAAGGTTTTATTTTCTTTATAAGCAGTTTTGGCAATTTTTGCTGCATTTTCATATCCAACATGTCGATTGAGCGCGGTGACTAACATCAATGAGTTGTGTAGGAAATAATCAATTTTTTCTGTCACAGGCTCGATGCCTACCGCGCAATGATCATTGAAGCTATCACAGGTATCGGCAAGTAAGCGAATCGATTGCAGCAGGTTGTAGCCAATGACTGGCATAAACACATTGAGTTCAAAATTACCCGACGCCCCCGCCATATTGATGGTGACATCGTTACCCATCACTTGCGCGACGACCATCGTCATGGCTTCAGACTGGGTCGGATTGACTTTACCTGGCATGATGGATGAGCCTGGCTCATTTTCAGGGATTTTAAGCTCACCAATCCCACATCTAGGACCTGAAGCCAACCAGCGCACATCATTGGCAATTTTATTGAGGCTCGCTGCCAAGGTTTTTAGGGCACCTGAGGCAAAAACTTCAGCGTCTCTGGCCGCTAACGCTTCAAATTTATTGGGCGCGGTGACAAAAGGCACACCGGTTAATGCAGCTAGGGTTTGCGCGACCTGCTCGGCATAGTCAGGATGCGCATTGAGTCCTGTACCGACTGCCGTACCGCCTAAAGGCAGTTCATACAGACCTTGTAGCGCGGCATCCAGACGAATGAGCGCATGATCTAACTGACTGACATAGCCGCTAAACTCTTGTCCTAGCGTCAAAGGGGTGGCATCTTGCAGATGGGTGCGTCCGATTTTTACAATGCCAGCAAACTGCTCAGATTTGCTTGCTAAGGTGTCCCGCAGTTTTTGCACCGCGGGGATAAGCAGATAGACAATCTGACGCGCCGCCGCTACCCGAATCGCGGTGGGAAAGCTGTCATTGGTAGACTGAGCATGATTGACATCGTCATTGGGATGAATCGGCTGATAACGACCTTTGCTTTGACCGGCAAGTTCATTGGCGCGGTTGGCAAGCACTTCATTCATGTTCATGTTTGACTGGGTGCCAGAGCCTGTCTGCCAAACCACCAAAGGAAATTGGTCACGCAGTGCCCCGTTGATGATTTCATCGGCGGCCTGCACGATAAGGTCACGTTTATCATCACTGATACGCCCTAATTTGGCATTGGTGATGGCGGCGGCTTTTTTGACCAATGCCATGGCTTCAATCAGCGGCTGTGGTAAGGTTTCACCACCGATTTTAAAGTTATTGCGGCTACGCTCGGTTTGCGCGCCCCAGTAAGCATCTATAGGGACGTTGACGGCGCCCATAGTGTCTTTTTCGCTGCGAAATTGCTGGGTATCGGTTTGGTTGTCGGTTGTCATTATTGTTCTCTTTTTTAGTGAATTTTTTGATTCTGTCATTATCAAAGCGGCTGGTTATCGCCACTTATGCACCAAAGCACAGGGTAAAGTTTAACAGAGTTATCGACCATAAAAGTTTGAGAATATGTGTCGTTTGTTATCTTTGTTAAAGTAAGCGGTAAAATGACGGGGGATAACGAAAGATAGTTAACATTTTATTGCGATATGTTGTTGAGCAATCGTTTACTATGAACGAAATTTTGCCAGCGTTGGTAGATTTTTTGGCCTTTCGATACGCTTTGGGTTGCTATCTAGCACTGTATAAATTTACCTAGCGGGTAGGTAGCAAAAAAATAATTAAAATAGCCATCGTTATCATTATCATCATTAAGCAACTATTATTAAGAAGCAATTATCATTAAGCAAATTTGACGGTATGAAAAAATCACAACAACTTCCAGATTTTAGTTCGGTCGGCACGCTATGGCGACCGTTTTTGTTTTTCTTGTTGCCTTTATTGCTGACCAATATCCTGCAATCGCTGTCAGGAACGATTAATACCATTTTTGTTGGGCAGATGCTAGGGGTGCAGGCGATTGCCGCCGTATCGGTGTTTGCCCCAGTGCTGTTTTTTTTGATGGCATTTATCATCGGTATCGCTTCAGGCTCATCAATTTTGGTAGGGCAGGCTTGGGGTGCCAAAGAGTTGGATTTGGTCAAACGAATTACCGGCAATAGCTTTGCAATTATTTTGATATTAGGGGTAATGATTGCGATTACGGGCAGCTTGCTCAGTCAATTGATTATTGTGCAGATGGGCGTCCCTGCTGAGATTCAAGGCTTGGCAAACCGTTATGCCAAATTGATGTTGGCAGGAAGTCCGCTACTGTTTTTATTTATCGCTTATACTTCGTTATTGCGCGGGGTGGGCGATTCGGTGACGCCCTTGTTTGCCGTGGGTATTTCTATTGTGATTGGGATTGTGGTGACGCCTGCGCTCATTCAAGGTTGGTTTGGGTTACCCAAGCTAGATATCCAAGCCCCTGCCATTGCGACTTTATTGTCACAGCTGTTGGTATTGCTGTTTTTGTTTTTTTATACCCGTGCCAAAAATCACCCCTTACAAATTGATACTCAATTACTCAAATATATACGCATCCAACCCGACATCGCGCGTAAAGTGATTCGGCTGGGGTTGCCTACCGCGTTTCAGATGGTCACGGGCGCGATATCTGGCTTGGTGATTATTGGGCTGGTCAATGGCTTTGGTACCAATGCTACCGCAGCTTATGGCGCAGTCAACCAAGTGTTGAGCTATGTGCAATTTCCTGCCATGTCGATTGCGATAGCGGCATCAATTTATGCCTCGCAAGCGATTGGCGCAGGTAAAGCGAGTGCCTTAAACTGCGTCACTCGCACTGCCATGTTGACCAATCTCATTATTACGGGTGGGTTGATTGTTTTGGCGTATCTTTTTTCCCGTTATTTGATGGCGATGTTTATCACGGTGGAAGGCGTGATTGTGCTGGCACAGCAGTTATTGCACATTGTGTTATGGAGTTTGCTTTTTTTTAGCAGTGGCATGATTTTTAGTGGCATGATGCGCGCTACTGGGATGGTGTGGCAGCCTATGTTTATCAGTATCGGCAGTATCTTATTGGTAGAGATTCCCAGTGCGATTTTACTCAGTCGTCATTTTGGACTGCAAGGCATTTGGTGGGCGTATGTGGCGAATTTTATAGTGATGAGCGTTTTACAAGGCTTGTATTACCAATTTGTTTGGAAGAATGAACTGTCCTGGTTTTATTGGAGACAGGTTTACTTGAGTCAGGCAGCATGACCTGACAGATTTAATGAACAATAGTAGATATTTTCCGCATAAATAGGTGACACATATCCATTGGTAGAATGCAATCGTTCATGATTGTACCAGTGTACCCAATCAAGGGTCGCTAGAGCAACATCATTTACACCATCCCATTCTTGTTTTAAGTAATCGATCACCTCCGCTTTATACAGCCCATTGACGCTTTCAGCTAGGGCATTGTCGTAAGAATCACCTGTCGTGCCGACTGAGGCAGCAAGTCCAGACTGTTTAAGCCGTTCACCGTATTTAATCGATAGATACTGACTACCCTTATCGGAATGATGAATCACCCCTTTAGGACGGTCTCTGACATCTAGCGCCTGATTTAGAGCATCTAGCACTAGCTGAGTGTCCATATGATTAGATACTTTCCAACCCACGATAACTCGTTTGAACACATCGATGACAAAGGCGGTATAAACCCAGCCTGTTTTGGTCTTGATGTAAGTAAAGTCAGCCACCCACAGCTTGTTTGGGGCATCAGCAGTAAAGTTGCGTTTGACCAAATCAGCAGGCTTGTCTTGATCCTCTCTCGGCTTAGTGGTAATTTTGCCTTTACCCCGCCATACGCCTTGTATGCCAAGCTGTTTCATCAGGCGTTCAACCGTGCAGCGACCTAATTTGGGCATACCATCTTGCTTAAGCTTATGCCAGACTTTACGAATGCCGTATCGACAGCCACTGTCTTGCCAAATCTGTTTGATTTGCGCCATGAGGTGTTTGTCGCTTTGTTTGCGTCGACTTTGCTTGTCTGGATTTGCTTGCCCATCTTTGATGCGATAGTAGGTGGATGGGGCAATTGGCAGTATTCTACAAATCGGCTCGACCCCATACTTTTTCCTTTCATCATCGATGAATTTGACCATCACTTGTGTGGGCGGCCGAGCTCCGCCTGGGCGAAAAAAGCGGCTGCCTTGCGAATGATTTCGTTCGCTTGTTTGAGTTCTCGGTTTTCTCGCTCAAGTTCAGCGATACGAGCAGCTTGGCTTTGAGTAGTAACGGTCACAGGATTTTGCCTAGCTAGGTGCTTTTGATGCCATGAACGTAGGGTTTCAGGTGTGCAGCCAAATTTAGGGGCAATGGCTTGGATGGCCGCCCACAGTGAGGGATAATCTTTTTGTGATTCGATGAGTAACTCTACAGCTCGAGTCTTGACTTCAGTTGAGTATTGTTTGCTTTTCATAAGGGCATTGTCTCAGAGTTTTAGGTCTCCGACAATCCCGGGACGGTTCAGAAAAAAGCGGTCGAGCGATTGGTGTAAGTAGTATTTATTTCAATCTGGCAAAAGTAAGCCATCTAGATACCGACAGCGACTATTGTCCAAAACCGCCGCATACGCTAAGCTTAGATAATGATATAGCGAGATTTTGCTGTATCATTATCTTGCGGCTGCAGCGCTTGACATCCCAACAAACAATCATACCAACAGGCAATCATGCGTATCTGACTTACCAGCTTGACGTCATCAAATGCGAGCATCGGTATTATTCGCTTGATTTAGCCGCTTGATAAAGCCTTGAATTCATTAACGGATTGGCACAGCCAAGTCACGTCCGATGGCTAAGAAATCTGATAACTACCAAGTCTGATGGCTAACTAATCTGTTAGCTACCCAATCTATTGGCTAAGAGGCGCTTTTTTTCCAACCGGGTAAATGATAATTAAACGCCAGCGCGGCAATACGCAGTCCTGTGGTGGTGACGGTACTGATGAACATAATCATCCAAGCGGCAAGCGAGCTGTAAACTGCCAAAATCGCATACACCCAGCCGCCAACCAACGCACACATGGCATACGGACGATGGTCAAAAAACGCGGTGGGCATCTCACCACAGGCGATATCACGCATCACCCCGCCAAATACCCCAGTGATAATCCCCATGATGACTGACACCGCCATCGGCATACCGCTTGCCAGTGATGCTTGTACCCCAGAGGCGACAAACAAGCCCAACCCTAACGCATCTGCCAATTGAATCGCTGCAGGCGTAATACGAAACGGGCGGCGGCTATTGACTAGCATCACCACAATACAAAGCGCAAACACCAGCCATAACATCAGCTCTTGGGACACCCAAAAAAACGGACGCCGCTCTAGCAAAATATCACGCAGCGTACCACCCCCATACGCCGATAAAAATCCCAGCACCGCTACCCCAAACATATCCATACGTTTGCGCACACCTGCCAAGATACCTGACAAGGCAAAAGCAATGGTGCCGATGACTTCTACGGCGATTCTGAGTGATTCACCCCAAGGTGCCAAATCAGTTAGCTGCATAGTATAAAAACCAAACAATCATAAAAAATCACATCATACCATACCCACCAAAATAACCGCCTACCAAAAACCCAAGGTACTTGCATTATCTATGGCAAGGCAATTGAACTATAACCACTGAATTGCCTAAGACAGGTCGATATAGATGGGAGCGCATTATTTCAAGAACGGTATATGCCATAAATGGCATAACCAAAAACGCGGTATAAATCGACAGGGGAGGACACAGTGAAGAACCTGCTAGATGGTTTGACGTGGGTTTATTTTTAACTGTGTGACAGTTGCTATTGCCAATAGCTCACCGGTGAGTCTTCAAGTTCAGCCAGAATTTTTCTCAGCCCATCTGACCAGTGTTGGCGGATGCTGGCAAAGTACTCATCGTTTTCATCAATGCGATACCCTTGTGGCATCTGTAGGCTGTCATTGTGATAGACCAACACATCAATGGGCATACCGACGGATAAGTTGGAGCGGATGGTTGAATCAAAAGAAATCAGAATGGCTCGCATCGCTGATTTGAGTGATGCGTCATAATTCATGGAGCGGTCTAAAATAGGCTTGCCGTATTTACTTTCGCCTAACTGAAAAAAAGGCGTATCGGTTGTTGCTCTGATGCAATTGCCTTCAGGGTAGATAAAATAAATTTCGGGGGATTGCCCCTTGATTTGCCCACCCAAAATAAAACTGCTTCTAAACTTGGTATCCGTTTCTTGTGCGATGGTTTGGGCATGGATGGTGGTTTCTCGCAGGCACTCACCCACCAATTGCGCGGCATCATACAGGGTAGGGACGGTATGAAGATTACGCTCTTGCGCAAGTTTGATGGCGTTATCTAATTTGGTAAATACCGCTTGTGACGTCGCCAAGTTCCCCGCGGTTTGTAGCACCAAAAACCGCTCGCCTTCAATGCCGTATTGATACATTTTGCGAAACATCGATACTTGGTCGACGCCCGCATTGGTGCGAGTATCACTGGCGAAAATCATCCCGTCTTTGAGTCGGATACCCACACAATAGGTCATGGTTGTTCCTCTTTAGCAAATACTGGTTTAGCAAATATTGGTTTAGCAAATAGTGGTGAATCAATAGTGGCAAATTACTGCTGCGCTGCAAACTGCGCGTTAAGCTGCGGTATATACTGGGGGCTTGTAGATACCATGACTTGACTATACAGTCGCTCGTCACCGCCACCTGTTCGCACCCCGCGCACTGGCGCCGCATCGGCATAGTCACGCCCAAAGGCGATATAGACGTGAGAATTGGGGGTAAAATGTTGGTTAGAGATATCAAAGGTGTACCAATTACCCGCAAGCCAGACCTCTGCCCAGGCATGGCTTGCCATATGCGCTTGGGTTGCTTCATAAATATAACCCGATACATAGCGCGCTGCAATGCCTTTATCCCGTAGCAGTGCCAAAAATACATGGGTATGGTCTTGGCACACCCCAGCCGCCATCGCAAACGCTTGCTCTGCTGTGGTGCCGACATGGGTCACGCTTTTGGTATAGGGCATTTTATCGAGCAAGTCTTTTGCCAATGATTTGAGGATGGCTAACTGGGAATCGATGTCCTCACTTTGCAAAAACTGCTCAAGCGCGTCATGGGCAAAGTCACGCATGGCTTCGGAGCATTGGGTCAGCTTGGTGGGGACGGCAAAAATCTGATACGGCACTTGCTGATTGTCAGGGATAAATAAGGTATCAGCGTTAATTTCTACTTCACCAAAGGCTTGAATTTGCAAATTGTTGTGCGGTTCGTGACGGCTTAGGGTGAGCCATTGGTTGCCAAAGCCATCCGTTTGCATTTGTGCGACTTTAGGCAGCATCACTTGCCAGTTATGGATGGTTTGGTGGGGCAGTGTCATCGGCGTCATGCGGATGTATTGCACACTGCGTAAGGCAAGTTGTTCATAAAAATAATTGGTTTGGTGGCTGATTATAAGTCTCATTGTGCTCTCACTAACTGCTTATTTTTGTCAAAATGATGGTAGTCATCTAATAGATTTGGCTTATACACCTTGCTGTAAAATATTTGAAAACGCGCCCGATAGTGACTGAAAATCTTTGGGTTGATTAGACTTTAACAGTTGGTTGACCAATCGATCCAGCTCACGCCAGCGGGTGTTTTCTGGCAAGGTATTAACAACCTCTTTAAGTTTTTGCACGCACTCACGGCAATCTTTTTTCATCAATATATGACAGTCCAGCGATTCAAAACATTGTCCGAGTTGCCAAAACGTGACCACAATCGGGTTTTCTTGTTGCATCGACGCATTGCAGGCATAGAGCTGTAGGCTAGCAGCGCGGTACGCTCCTGTATTGGCTAAGCGTTTGATGAGGTTATAAAGTTCAGCCGTATCCTTACCAATAACGCCTTTGACGTCTTGGACATTTTGCTCGATAAAGCCAATGGTTTCGGGCACCTTTTTGTTGGCAAGATAGTCATACAAGGCATCGGCATCGGCTGAAATCGGCAAGCCAAGATTGTGCACGATTGCATCGACGTCTGTTTGGCTACACTGGTCATTTGACAGCCGTGTAATGATTTGTTCATAGTAGCGTAAGCGCTCACTGTATCGACCTAGCCACACTAAGTAGCTCGCTGTTGATAACAGCAAAATTAAGCGATTATGATTGATGTTTTCATACGCCAATAAAGTCGACGATTGCGATTTTCGTTCATGGTTGGTTTGAATGGCGCCCAAATGAGCGGCGCCTTGTTTGCCGCTGAGTTTGCCATTGACGGTATCGACCACCCAAGTATCTTTTACCCCACCGCCTTGGGATGAGTTGACCACCAATGAGCCTTCGGTCATTGCCACCCGTGTCAATCCGCCTGGTACAATATCCACCGTACCGTCACCATGTGACAATACAAAAGGACGCAAATCAATATGGCGCGGTGCGATGCCGCTTGCGACCGCGGTTGGATTGGTGGACAAGCTAATGGTCGGCTGGGCGATAAACCCTGCTGGATTGTCTAGTAAGCGTTTGCGGTAAGCGGCAATTTGTTCTTTGCTTGACGTCGGTCCTATTAGCATCCCATATCCTCCCGAGCCCTGCGTTTCTTTAATCACCAACTCTGGCATATGGTCGAGCACATATGCCAACTCATCGGCATCACCGCATTGATAAGTTTGCACATTGGGTAAAATCGGTTTTTCACCCAAATAATACTCAATTATTTTGGGTACAAACGGATAAAGGCTTTTATCGTCAGCAATCCCTGTGCCTGGGGCGTTGGTTATCACCACATTGCCTGCGCGATACGCACTCATCAGCCCTGACACCCCCAAGATTGAATCGGGTAAAAACGCCAACGGATCCAAAAATGGGTCATCAATACGGCGATAAATCACATCCACTTGTACCTTGCCGCGTACCCCTTGGATGTAGACATGGTTGTTTTCTACAATCAAATCATAGCCATGCACCAAGGGCACATTCATCTCACGCGCCAAAAACGCATGTTCATAATACGCACTGTTAAAACGTCCCGGGGTGAGTACCACGATTTGTGGGTCGTATTTGTTGGTGGTGCTTGATAGACACGCCTTTAACCGTTTTGGATAGTCCGCCACCGGCAACACCGATTGAGATTGGTAGAGTTTACTCAGTAAGGTTTGTGACACATTGCGGCTCTCGAGCATATAAGAGACGCCAGAAGGGGTGCGTAAGTTGTCCTCGAGCACACAATATTGTCCGTGCTGGTCGCGAATCAAATCAATGCCGCTGATATGGGCATAGACGGGTTTATCCAAGTTGATACCCAGCATCCACGGCTCGTAGCCACTGTTTTTAAACACAAACTCGCTTGGCACAATGCCTTCTTTGACAATCGTCTGTTCGTGATAGATATCATGGATAAATTGATTGAGCGCGCGGATACGTTGTTGGCAGCCTTTTTCCATCACTTGCCATTCTTGGATGTCAATGATGCGCGGGATGATATCAAAGGGTATCATGCGCTCAATGTTGCTGGCATCGCTATACACAGTGAAGGTCACGCCGCGGCGATAAAAAATATCCGATGCTTGGTTATTCAAACT
>Ga0224750_1022_pt1 | contig 33207 bp, 26 predicted proteins | sample LIM_F_Vancomycin_2_FD_182072 | JGI IMG/M metagenome (GOLD analysis project Ga0224750, IMG submission 182072) | Enriched cells from gastrointestinal tract of the lab mouse from Pacific Northwest National Laboratory (PNNL), Richland, Washington... | ecosystem: Host-associated > Mammals > Digestive... | reverse complement strand
TTTGATTGTTCGTTTGCTCGGCTCTGGCTTCCTCGGCTCCAAAGAGAAAAAATAACAATGTCATCATCATGATCATATAGATCATACCTGGAATAACGGACAAGTCAGTTAAATTCTCCCTGGGCAAAAATACGGCTACAAGAATAGCCCCAAGGAAAAGAACAGGCCATACGGGTTTACGTATAAACTCTAGAGCTTGAAATTTCATTAAACGCAACATGTTATGCCCCTTGTCTGAAATAAAAATAACTTAACCAAGCGAACTTATAAAAGATTAATCAGTTCACATAATTGGCAATAAAAGCCCTAACTGCAGCCGCCCTGTCCCCTGAGGCAGTAACATTGTACAGCTTATTTCCCTCCAGCCAAACATGTGTAAAATCATTCTCACCACCGTTAGTGTATACCTTAAGAGTTTCTATATGTTCATCTGGCCAGTATCTAATAAATCTGTATAACTTTGCATAGCCAATACCTGTCCCTGCGTATAATCTGCCAGCAAAGTTACCATATGCATAAGTATTCCTCCATATGTAGGTTTTCGCTTGGTTAAGCAGCAAGAAAATATTACAGCCCAATCCACTATCTGTCAAGTCATAAATTGCCAATTTATACGTTTCATTTTTTCATTAAAATTCTCATAATTTTGCTAAGATGTGGCTATTTTATTAACGAACTATGATACTTTCATTTTATGAAATTTGCTGTTTATTTATAAAAAGGAATCCCCTCATTACATTCACCAAGCCAGGCATTCCTAACCCCCTCCTCCCTTCACTTCAATATGGAACTCTTTTTCCACATGAAGCGGTTTATGGTCGTTTTGTTGTAGGGTTAATTTAATGGTATGTTTACCCGGCGGGATGTTCTCGAGAATAATCCGGGACTGCTCTTTCATCATCACTTTAGGTTCTCCATCCACAACCAGGTGCAGATGGCCTTCCCCGGGAACATGTTTTTTACCGAAATGTTCGGCCGACAGCTTGAAGTTTTTCACTGTATAAGAAATGGTCGCTTTATTTCCTTCCTGGATCAGCTGTGCCTCCAGCTCCGGTACGGCGGCATAAACAGGCTGAGCAATCGGATTCCCTCCTGCCGAAACGTGATTTCCCATCGCATCCGGATGGTAAATGCCCGTGCATCCGGCGGCAATTCCTCCTGTCAGTAGTAAGGTATTGGCCATGGCAAACCATCTGTTTTTCATCATAATCAACTACCTCCCGCTACCTGATTTGGACATCCTAGGGATGTTATATGTGGACAAACGGATATTCATGCTTATAAAAAAAGGAAACCTTCATACCCGCTGGGATAAGCGTGAAGGTTTCCTTTTTCGTCATAACCGCCTTGCCAGAAAGGCGGCTGGTTTATACGGTCACGGCATGAACCGTCCGCCGTGACTGCCATACGGCGGCAGCGGCTGCATGCCGCCGGGATGTCCGGTGCCCGGGCCCGCTTGCGGCTGATAGCCTGCAGGCGCATGCATGCCACCGGAGCCCCCGCCTATACCGCCATAGGGGGTATAGGCGGGGGAGGCGTGGCCCGTCCCCGGATAGGACGGGCCCTGGAAGGCTGTCCCGGCAGGTTGTCCGGGACGGGTTATGCCCCGCTGCGGTATATCGCTTGCGGGGTAACCCTGGGAGGAATGCGGTTGATAGACCGCATTCGGGTAAAGCTGCTGTGTCAGCACAGCACCTGGCTGCGGCTTCTTGTGCTCCCCATGACCTTGGTGCGACAAAGCCATATCGGCATCCGGCTGTCCGGTCAAACGGTTTGCTTCTGCCTCCAGGACCCTGGATGCGGAAAAAGCCGGAACTTCCGTACCAGTAGGCGCGGAAGACAACGATTTTTCCTTTTGGGAAGCGGATCCTTGTGCTTGAGCAAATGACTGTCCCTGCGCCAGCGGCCCTTCTGTATTGGTCAGGCTGTCTTGCCGGTCCGCTTCATCCACCGTTACAGAACCGGTATGGACAAAATTGGATGCTCCCTGTGCTGAAGAACCCCCGCTCACGGATGCGGAGGATGCGGATGTATATTGATGGACCAAAGCCCTTAATTTCGCAGCTGACTTGGTCTGCTTCTGGCTTTCGGACTGGATTTCCTGCGCAGTTGCCGTCGGAACGCTGCCATAGGCATTCAGGCTGCGGATAGCCTCATAAAGTTCTGCCTGATGCTTCAATGTCTGATTTAACAAAGTCGTAAACTGCTCACGTACCTGCGGATGGTTGGCCTCCAGAGCAGCCGTAGTATATTCACGCGCAGTCCGTTTTAATTCCGATAGAATCACATTGGCCTGATCCTGTTCCTCCATCCTGAAGGAGGAAGCTTCATTTTGGGCCGTTTTGCTTTGGATCATAATTTCACACTCCTTTAGGGCAAAGCACCCATTTATTGGTTGGATGGTGATTGGGCGCCAAACGTGCTAAAGAGACCATTTAATTGCTCCACTTGTTTGAGCCGTTCTCTGGCATGCCGATCCATCACCTGTTTCAGTTCCGGTTTGGTACTTTCCACTGTCCCCTGTACATACAGCTTGGTCAGCAGTTCTTCATTTTTCATGCTGTCTGTTATGTAAGACAGTTCTTTCGCCGTTAGTCCGCTTTTGGAGGACGGGTTCATCCGTTTCACCTCTTTCCATGGTTTTCCTTTACCGTGCCCAAAAAACAGGAAATGTATGTACCTGCAAGCAAAAATGAATGTTCTGCCTGATCCCCGTACAAGTTGCAAAAAAAAGCCGCCGCCCCCGGACATCCGGTTGGGCAGCAGCCTTCACACGAGAACCGGATGGACTTCCTCATCCATCTGGATCTCATGCCGGTTATGATTCTATTATTGAAGCAAAACGCGTCCATATCGGCTCTATACCTTCTATGGGGTCGGTGTTGCGGATGGAGATGGAGACGGGCTTGCCGCGGGCTTTTCCTCCTCGATTTGTTTCTTCTCTTCATCCGTCAGTTTCCCCTGGGAGGCCAAGTCCTGAACCCCACTTACCGGAATGGCATATGCCCATACACCGCCCTCCTTCATCATCCAAACCAGATCCTTGCTGGATTGGCCAAGGTATACCGATTTCGTTTCCTGTCCATTCTTAACCTCGGTCACTTCAATACGAAGTTCACCCTTAATGTCCGTGTGGTTGGAAGCGGGCTCCACAAGTTTTTCCGTTGAGAGGGATGACAGCTTATCCAGTCTGCTGCTCACCATTGTTCCCGGAATCTCTTTGTTGTTTAACGTCCATTTGGCTTCAGCCATCGACTTATCCGGCTCTTGCTTGATCAGAGTCCATGTCTGGTTATTCCAGCTAAAATCCAGCTTGGTCACTTTATCAGAATCAAATTTTGCCGGATTACAATCCACGAAATCAATCGGCGCTTTACTCAATTGCTCAAGGCTTTGTCCGGTCACCGGAAATACCTGGTTCGAGTCAGCCAGCTTCGCATACACGGAGTCCCCCGTTGGAAGATTCCCTCCGGTTTGCAAAACCTTCGACGTTCCGTCTTTGAGCGTTACCCGGTACTCTGCAGCAGGTTTATCCAAGCCGTATTTGGCAAGATCAGATGCCTGATCCTCTACAATATCTTCACGGTTTAGAGATACGTAAGTATCCAGCCAACTGCCGACCAGATTGCTGTTGATCGGCTGTTCCTGCGGTTTTTGCATCGTCCAGTTCCCGTCTTTCAGAGATAACTCCGTTTCTCCTTTATCTGTTTTTACGTAAATCCCCTGCACGTCTTCTTTCTTTATACTAAAGACAGGTGAGGTTTTTTCTGCCGTCTCATCTTCTTTTTTGAAAAAGGAGTGGCCGGACGCATACAAGAACAACCCGATAAATACGGCCAAAGCCAAAAGAGTGGGGATAAATTTCCTCATCCTTTTCTCCTCCTCCACCAGATCAGTCCTCCAAGCGCGAGGAAGAACAGAGGGAAGCATACGATGGTCGCCCAGAAAATAGTCTTGGCCTGCCCACTAGTCAGTTGAACGGTCTGTGTACTATCTCCCTCACGCGGACGAATGGTCACCTGATCTTTCTTCTCCTGCAGCCAGTTCACACTATTCAAAGCAAAATCCTTGTTACCCTGCTGGTTGTAATCTTGAGCCATTAAATAGGTGGAACCTCCCATTATCACGGCCTTAGGTTTACCATCCTTGTTTTCGACAGCATAACCCAATTTGAGGGGACCGGCAATATCTTTATCATCCTTTTTGGGAAGCTGAGACTTCATCAATGACTCAATGTCCGTCTCCCCATAAGCATCCTTCGATGTTTGAAGAAGCGGGGATGCCTTCCATGTATCAGTATCTTTGGCATCCAGGCTGATGCCGAGAGACATCATCGTCAGCATGTTATATTCGCTGAGTTTATTTGTAATGTCATGAGCCACATAATCCGGGAATACGGTAAACGGGTCCTGTGCGGAGCTGTTGCTGCTGTTCCCCACAGCTATCGCATGCTGATCCTGAATGCCATATTGATTCATAATGGCATCGAGATTTTTCCAGGCGGAAACCATGTCTTTATTAAACCCAAGTGCGAGATAAAGCTTTCCGTTTCCGTTCAGATAAGTTTTTACAAGCTCTGCTTCCTTGTCGCTAAGGTCGTTTTGCGCTCCGACGATAAACAGCATTTCCGCATCATCCGGAACTTTTCCCTCTTTGAGCAAGTTCAGCTCTTTTACCGTATAATTATCCCCTTCTAGACTGGACTTGAAGCTTGTCATCTGTTCCAGCGAGGTTTCCTGATGACCGCTGAGGAAGTAGACGGTATGTTTTTCTCCTGATGTCAGGCTGTTGATCGCCTGGGTGATTTTTTCTTCCCCGGAAAATGAGTACGGATCCTGGTTGAAGTTAAACATATCCGAATAGCTGAGCGTCACGTTTTTGCCCCCGGCCTCTACCACCAATGAGCTTCCGCGTAAATTGTACTGCTGGGCTTTGGAAGGCTCTTTTCTCAGATCGTACTGATCAAAGGTTATTTTACTGTTTCTCTTCTTATACTCCTGCACCAGATCGGATACCTGGCGAGTATAATACTCCTGATCATCCGGCAAAGTAAAAGCCATGATGTGAATGTCTTTATCCAGAGTTTTCAGCATATTTACGGTCTGGTCCGATAGGGTAAAATTTTTATTTTTCGTCAAATCCAGTTGAAAACCGCTTAGTGAATTCAAAAAGAAGGTAAGGATGACGAAAATCCCGATAACTGCAAGAGAAAGCACTGTCGCATTAGTGCCGCGAATCCATTTGTTCATTTTCATCCTTCTCACCTCCACCGTTTTCTTTCCAAGAATTGCACGCTAAGAACCAGGAACACGGCGGCAAGAGTGATGAAAAACAGGATATCAGCGCCGTGAAGCACGCCTTTTTGAAGATTCAGCATCCGGCCCTGTAAGGAAAACTGGGCAATCCAGTCTTTGAATTTCCCATCAAACAGGTCTGCCAAGTAATCCATCATCCAGAAAAGGAGCAAAACGGAAAATCCCCCGATCCCAGCTACCATCTGGTTATTGGTTAGTGTGGAAGTGAACAGCCCGATAGCCATCATCGCAGCTCCAAGCAGAAACATGCCCAGATAGGAAAGGAAAAAGACCGGCAGCTCAATGCTCCCGAAGGCCGACATTATCAAAGGATACACCAGGCTGATTAAAGTCAGTGCCCCCAGTGTGAAAAGCGAGGCCAGGTATTTGCCTATTACGATCTCTCCGATTCCGGCCGGGGACGTGAGTAAAAGCTCGTCTGTCCCGTGCTTGAACTCATCCGCTACCAGGCGCATGGTAAGCAGTGGAATCACGAATAAAAACATGAAAGATGTGTTCTCGATCACAGGCCTCACATCAATCAGGCTCGTCTGAAGGACGAAGTTCAGGTAGAACATCATACTGGATACCAATACATAAAAAGCAAACGCGATATAAGCAGTAGGGGAATAAAAATACTGCTGCAGTTCTTTGACGCAAATGGACCAGATTCTACGCATCATCCTTCACCCCCTTCTTGTCGCCGTTCTCCTGTTCTTGCCCAGCGGCATCCGGCTCTGGTGTTTTTTTGCCGTATTCTTCTTCCTGCTTGATCGGCGCCGGCAGTTCCTTATGCTCAAACTCCAGCTCTTTTTCCGCAGCCTTTAACCCCTGCTCGTCCGTAGTCAGCCGGAGGAATACATCTTCCAGTGACATCTGCTCTTTTCTCATCTCCAAGATCGGATATTTGGCTTCCGCAAGAGTATAGAAAAGCTGCTCCCGGATATCCGTTTGGTCTGCCGCTTTCACATGAAGGTGAACAACCTCACCCGAAGAGGCTTCTTCTCCGCGTCTTTCCTCTACCGTACCAACACCGTCAACACTTTTCACAAGCGGCATCACGACATCTGCAGGCCCTTTGACATCAAGGGAGACCTCGAAGGAATCGGCCATCGTCTGACCAAGATGCTCCGGATTCTCGTCCAGAACAATCCGGCCCTGGTTAATAATCAGCACCCGGTTGCAGATGGCATTCACCTCAGGCAAAATATGGGTGCTGAGGAGAACAGTATGATTCTCTCCAAGTTCCCGGATCAACTGGCGAATTTCAATAATCTGTTTAGGGTCAAGCCCTGAAGTAGGCTCGTCCAGAATAAGCAAATCCGGTTTATGGATAATAGCCTGAGCCAGCCCAAGCCGCTGCTTGTAACCTTTAGATAAATGCCGGATAATCTGCCTTTCCCGTCCGGCCAATCCCAGTTTGTCCACGACTTCCTCAATTCTTTTCTTTTGATCTCTTGCCGGCACGTCTTTGATTTTCGCAATAAATTTCAAATAAGACAGCACGGACATTTCCGGATATAACGGGGGAGTCTCGGGTAAATATCCGATTTTTCTCCTCGCTTTCTTGGGATGATCAGCCATGGATAAACCGTCCACGTGAATGCTTCCTCTGGTAGGGTTGATATATCCCGTGATCATCCGCATTGTAGTCGTCTTTCCGGCCCCATTGGGCCCGAGAAAACCAACGATTTCCCCTCTTTGCATAGAGAAGTCAATCTCTTTAACCCCTCGCTGGTTCTCGTATAATTTACTTACCTGTTTGACCTCGAGCACGTGGTCCCCTCCATTTCGTACTTTTTCAGAAGATAAAACACACTATATAAAAAGAACAATAAACCCACATTAACCAAAAATGAAATTGAGCTTAAAAAAATGTGTCTAAATCGTGAACAAACCGGAATGGAAAAATTACTTAAAAAAAGAAACCTCTCCTTTGGCGGCATATTTTGATAGCCACAAATTCATTAAGAGGAGGTTTCTTTCGCTTAACAAAAAGATACTAACAGGGCGGATCTCAACTATTTATCATGCCCCTTAAGGAACCCCTATCAGGCATGAGCCGCCAGGACTGGAACACGTTCCTCCTTACTCGCCTCATCATCGGCTTCCTCTGCCAGCCCGTAAGGAAAACAAAGTGGTGAACCGGTACGGGGATCTCCAAGAATATCCGCTTGAATACCAAACACATGACGAAGCATTTCCGTAGTGATTACCTCACGGGGGCTCCCTTCGCAGACAATTTCCCCCTGTTTGATAGCTACAATATGATGGGCATATAGGGAAGCATGGTTGAGATCATGCACGACCATCACAATAGTTCTGTTTTCATCCCGATTCAAGCGTTCCAGCAGTTTCAGGACCTCAAGCTGATGAGCCATATCCAGGAACGTTGTCGGTTCATCCAAAAACAAAATATCTGTTTCTTGGGCCAAAGCCATCGCAATCCAGGCTCTCTGGCGCTGTCCCCCGGACATTTGTCCAATAGGGCGGTCAGCTAACGCGCCCATGCCTGTAACGTCCAGAGCCCATCGAATCACGTCTTTATCTTCTTTTTTAAGTGAACCGAAGCCTTTTTGATGAGGGAATCTTCCATAAGCCACCAGTTCACTTACTGTCAGCCCCTCGGGAGAAACGGGATTTTGCGGTAGAATGGCGAGCAGCTTGGCAACCTCCTTGGTGTGCATCTGGCTGATCAATTTACCGTCCAAAAATATGTTTCCCGCCTGAGGCCGCAGAAGGCGGGCCATCGCTTTTAAAATCGTAGACTTCCCGGAACCGTTAGCCCCTATCAGAGCAGTCACCTTGCCATCGGGAATTCTCAGATACAGATCCGGGACAATTGTTCTTTCTCCATATGCAATAGCCAGCCGTTCAGCAAACAACCGGTTCATAGCAGCTTCCCCCTTACATTTTGCTTATATTGAAACTGAGAATCATTATCAATTATATCTTTTAAAATCATACTTTTTCTATTTGCCTGTGTCAATAAGGTTTTTCTATTTACAAGAAGGATTGGAGGACGGAGACTTCTGTTATACCTGTCCCAAACTGAGCAGCGAAGAACGGGAGCGCAAGAAGGAAGCCATTGAGCAAAACCTGAAGGCTTCAGCCAAGGGGTAGTATGATAAAAAAAGAATCCTGGCGCTCGGATACAAAGAAAAATGAGCCTTGGAAAATCCATTCCAAGGCTCGTTAGTATGAAGGGGGATCCGGCACACAAACCTTTCCCCTGTTTTTGTTACGCTTTTGAGTTAATTAAGACTCCATTGCGGTCCAACATTCCTAAGCTGTATGCTCTTTCGATAAAAGCGTACTCTTGATTCAGAAACTGACTATTACCGCCATACTGAATATTTATAAGTTTATCCTGGTATTCCCTTTGAGAAAGGGGACGAACATTACCCGGATCTACCACTTCGTTCTTTTCAATTCTTTTGAGAAACTCCTCAAAAGACATGGTGTTTTGGGGGCCCTTCCCAAAGTTTTCCCGGTTATTAATAAAATCATTAACCAAGGTTACATCTAAATAAGCTGCATAAGCAGGATTTTGAAAAGTTATGTCCATACTGGCCTCCTATTATTGCGAACTTTTTAAAAAACCTAAAAAGGCTGTTTTTTTCTGATGGGGTGGTGCCCAATCCTCAGCAGATACCATAATATTTCCACTGAACAATCCTAACGGAAATTCCATATAAACAATTTTTCCGTATATTATACGATTAGGGCCTGATAAATACTGCGTTGGTTTAAATTCTTCTCCTTGTTTTGTTACATCTACACCTCCTTTGGTATAAAACCGTAATGAGTAAGTCTTTTCCGTTCCCTCAACATAAACGGCTACCCTTAATTTGCTACCTTTTAAAGGCCTTTTTGCCGTTATTTGCCCTTTGTTAATTTTTTCCATGATGTTATGATTGCCGTCAGAAGTGATGCCAATAAATTGTATGTTGGTCAATCTTGGTGCCGGGGCTGCGAGAGCGGATGATTCACTAAAAACTAGTGCTAAGATAAACAAAGGTGTCAGAAAGACAAGAAACCGTTTTTTCATTGTCATTACCTCCTTTGTTTATCTATACTTTTAATTATCGGTAATATATACCAAATAATTTATATTTCAATCCAATTTCTGGTTAATAATTCAAATAAACAGACTAATTATATAAAAACAAGACCTGAGCCATATATTGCCCAGGTCTTATGCTTTAATCGGTTTGGTCCACACGGCCCCATTTTACCAGCTGTCCGCGGGTTACTCCCAACTGATTGGTTGCTTTCAATGTCTTCCAGACTTTAGTGCCGCTGATATCTCCGTTCAGCGCCTTCCGGTATAAGCCCAATACTTCCTTCACCCGTTCCGGCGTCTCTTCCAGAAATTCCACACGATACGATGAAACCCCAAGCTCCATAAAATGGCAAAGATATTCAGCTCCCGATTGGTCAATCGCGTTATACACGGTATTCCGGCATCCTTCATCAACCCGGACAGGGTGAGAGAATCCTACCCGATCCCGCAGCGATACACGATGCTGTTCACATGGACGGCCACAGTTGGTATAATCTGTTCCTCCACTCAGGAACGTACAGTATACGCAGTGCTCTGTATGAAACATCGGCAAATGCTGATGGATAACCAGTTCAACCTTGGACGTATCCGTGCGGGAGAGCAGGTCCACCATCTGCTGGATGTTGAGGTCGTACGACGGTGTAACCGTAGAACACCCCGCTTCCAGGAAAACGTCCATTGCCTTGTGATTCGCGATGTTCAAGGAGAAATCACCTATCAGTTCCGGATGCTTTTCATCCGGGTGCTCCGCATAATACTTCATAAAGAAGTATAACGCGCCCGTATTGCGTACAAGGACAGCGTCAGGCTTCAATTTGAGGATATTTCGGAAATAGCCGGTCTCTCCGGGCATATGAATTCGCGGAGTGGCAAGTGCAATCCTCTTTCCGGCTTCCCGGGCAGCTTCCACTGCAGCCGGAAACTGCTTGATAAACTCGAAGTCGGCATAGATGAAGTCGGCTTCACTCTCCAACGCGGCGCGGACCTGCCCGATGCTGCGGCACAGAGCCGTCAGCTTCACCTGCTTCCCGCGCAGCGGGCCCGCTGCGCTGCGCGCGGCAAAGGCATCGCCGTAAACATCGATGGAGCGGTGCTGGTAGTCGGCCGCCTTCCGGCGCTCCGTTTCCAGCAGTTCCACCGCCTTACGGCGGATGCCGTTCAGCTCACGCATCGGCACAATCAGGTCGCCGGCGAGATACGCTTCGAGCTGATCCAGCTCGAAGATGGTACCGCCCAGGCGGCCGAACTGTCCGATGAACAAAGCTTCGTTCATCGGACGTTTCTCAGCCGGAACAAGCAGCTGTTCCGACTCCACATAAACGGAGTGGCCGGACTGCGGATCGGTCCACCAGGTTTTAAGCGGCTGTTCCTCAGCTCCCGTTATACGTACATTTACCGGAAAAACGCAGTACGGCTTATCCGTCTCATAGGTTTGCCGGAGCCGTTTGTCCAAGTGGGGATCACTGGTTTTCCAGATCCGGTCGCCGATATGGACGCGTCCCAGATCCACATCGTTTCGTCCAGGTACGATCTCGACCAGGCCTCCCCCGGCTTCCCCTTCCAGCTTCCTGCCCCTGCGGCGTAAATCATAGACCCGTCCGCCTTCCTCCTTCTGGGTCGGGTCTCCTGCATCAAAAACAATTCCGTCCCCCCGTTTCAGCGGAGCTTCCAGCTCACAGAGCACGCCGTCTCTAAGTACCTGTTTCACACAGCCCAGGAAAACCCCCCGGCTTTTCGGGTATGTTCCTTCTACCAGCTGCTTATTGTTAGTCCCCTTCAAGAACCCATGAGTAAATCCGCGGGAGAAGCTCTGCTCCAGTTCCCGGATTTCTTCCTTTTCCGGAGCTCTCCGGTCACCTTCGAAATACCGGTCAATCGCTTTCCGATACTTGCCAACTACGTTAGCCACATATTCGGGACTTTTCATTCTTCCTTCAATTTTAAAAGAAGTGACACCCGCTTCTATCAGTTCCGGAACAAGCTCCAAAGCAGCAAGGTCCTTGGGAGACAACAAGTAGGCGATATCTCCCATCGGTTTCTGTTCCCCATCTACCATCAGATCATAGGGAAGACGGCATGCCTGGGCGCATTCTCCACGGTTCGCCGACCGCCCTCCCCACATTTCCGAAGTCAAACATTGACCTGAATAGGAAACACAAAGTGCCCCGTGTACGAACACTTCCATCGGAAGTTTGGCCTGCTTGCCAATGGCCGCGATTTGTTTCAAATTATTCTCACGGCCCAGTACAACCCTCTCTATGTCAAAAGGCTTGGTAAATTCCACCGCTTCCGGAGAGGTGATCGTCATCTGTGTGGAACCATGAATCGGAAAGTCCGGCGAAATCTCCCGGATCATTTTAACCAGACCCAGGTCCTGAACGATGACCGCATCCACTCCCGCTTCTACACAAGCATCAATCAGTTCCTTCGCGTCCTTGAGTTCTTCCTCAAATACAAGTATGTTAAAGGTTAAAAATCCTTTGACCCCGTATTTGTGTATATAAGACATGATCTCTGCTAGTTCATCAATTTGGAAATTATCGGCTCTTGCCCGGGCATTAAATTTCTCAACTCCAAAAAAAACCGCGTTTGCCCCGTTCGCTACAGCTGCTCTTAAACAATCCCAGTTTCCGGCCGGGGCAAGCAATTCTATGTCTTCCCTGCGTATTTTTCGCATGTTTATGTTCACCAAATTCCTTCCATTCCTTGTTCAATTCTTATAGTCTATCGTTTTTTCGGACAAATTTCCATTTGTTTTATTTTTATCTTTATATGAAAAACCCGCCGGCAGAGGAGCGTCTGCTGGCGGTCAGTTATTGTTTTATACCTTAAACTTGGACAATGACTCTTCCAGTACACGGGATACATTTTGCAGCTGCTCGGATAATCCGACTAATCTCTGGCTTACATGCTGCTGTTCGCTGGAAAGGGAAGCTACTTCTTCTGAAGTCGCTGAAGACTGCTCGGCAACTGCACTGACATTAGCCATAGCTTCAGCCAGCACATCCTGTGATTGCTCAAGCTCCTGAATAGAAGCATATACATGATCAAGCTGGCCGGCGAATTCGTCCATACTTAAGCGGACCGTTTCAAACATAAGGGTTGTCTCATTAACAGAATCGGTTTGCTTGGCAAAGACCGGATAAGCCTCATTCAAAATTTGTGTCGTTGCTTCCATTTCTTTTTGAATGCGCGAGGTGATCTCCCCTACCACCTGAATCGACTGTTTGGATTGATCAGCCAGTTGGTGAATTTCATCAGCCACTACCATAAATCCTTTGCCGGCCGTACCCGCTCTTGCCGCTTCAATAGTAGCATTCAGAGATAAAATGTTAGTTTGCTTCGTGATGCTGCCAAGCACCTCCAGAATCTTATGAATGGAAGAGGAGCTTTCTTTGAGCTCTTCGATTTTTTCTGCCAGTGCGCGAAAGATTTTTTCCGTGGAATCCGTGCTTTCGGACAAACCGTTCATCTGGGTGCTTCCTTCCATACTCACACGCTGCACTTCCCCGGCTGATTTGGCCATTAGAAGGTTTGTCTGAATAACAGACTTCATTTGATCACCCATTTGGGACGTGAGGTCATTCCCATTCTCAGCAGCAGAAGCCAGACTGGAAGCGCCACCGGCGATATCTTCTGTAGCTGCGGCGATTTCTTTGGCTGAGAGGGCAGTTTGCCTGGATGCTTCAGTCAGTTGTCCCGCCGTCTCCAATACCTGCTTTGCCGAGTCATTGGTTTGTCTAACCAGTGTAGTTATTCGTTCCATCATCCGGTTAAAGCTTATGCCGACCTGACTGATTTCATCGCCGGTTTTCCTTTCCGGCATTCTTACGGTGAGGTTACCTTGTTCACCTTCCCGCATTAAATCTCTAAGCCGGGCCATGGACCGCCCAATTAGCCTTCCTACCACATAGCCGATCAGAATGGCTATAATGGCCGCTCCAAAAGCTACCCAGACAGTAATCGCAAAAATCCGGTCCGTACTTTTCAATAATTCTTGAGTAGGAGCGGAGCCAATCAGGAACCAGCCCGTTTTTGCTGATTTGCTGTACACGATTAGTTCGTCCTGCCCGTTCTGATTTAAAGTAAAGCTTCCGCTGAGTCCGGCATTCTCCTTAGGCAGTTCTATAGTATGCTTCTTGCCGATATCTTCCAGGTTAGGTGCTTCTATGAGCGTATCCCCGCCGTTAACCATTACAACATGCCCGCTCTCCCCGATTGTGATGTTTTTAAGGGAATCCCTTAGCTGGGAAGACTTGATCTCCAGCACCAGAATATACTCAGCTTCTCTGGAATCTTGGCGGATTAACCTGGCCATGCCGTATGTGGGTTTGTTAGCCTTCCCGATATATCCGCCCATTCTGGAGTCCATCCAAATTGGCACTCCATCGGCTTTTATTGCCCGGTCCTGCCACTCTTCCCTTTTTACTTCTCCTTTAAATGATTCCGCATTGGATAAGAGTGTCTTACCTTCTTTAACCGGAATGAGGGATACACTGCTGAGACTTTCATCCGCCAGTACATACTGGGTAGCTATCAGCCTGAAGAGTCTCTTTCCCTCCACCTGTTCCGCCGGAGTGCCGGATTCTTTTTCAAGCAAGGACATCATATCCCTGAATTTGGAATCAAGCATCATTTTATTGACTGTAGCTTCATAATTGGAAAAAATTATGTCCATTTTAGAGGTCGTTTGGTTGAGTGTTTGTTCGGTTGCTCTAGCAACCTCCGCTTTGATGGTCGATTTTGAGGTTTGATAGGACAGCGTTCCTACAGCAGCAACGGCAATAAGAATTCCGCAAAAAAAAGCAAAGAACAGTTTAGTTCCCAGCGTTGTAAAAAATGGTTTACGATTTTCCCTGGGCTCTTCCCCTTTAACTCCCTTTAGCCTTTTGATGCCAAGGCGGTTCCAGCGATCTTTCCACGACTGTGATGTCTTGTCCTTCATGGGTGTTTTCACTGTCTGGTTCTTTCTTTTTACGTAGTTCTTCCACATACTCACTCTTTTTTTACACCCCTTAAGTCTTGAGACATACCGTAAGCAGAACGACTAGGTCGACCTGTTCGGGAAATAAACCTATTTTCTGAAAAATAGGCATATGTACCTAGTATATCGGAAAAACTTCCAATATTTTGGAGGTCTTTACACAAACTTTATGTTTTTTTGTTCACTTTATTGCCCATTGTGGCATTATGCTTCATCTTTCTTTTCCTCCGCTATACGGGGTGCTATAATCGAAGCGAGTCTGTTGCCAACCAAATACGGAGGTGTACATATATGAAACTAGGGGTATTTGCCGTACTGTTCGGTCAAAAATCTTTAGAAGAAGCACTTGATTTTATCGCATCCAAAGGTCTTCAAGCCATTGAAATCGGAACAGGGGGATTCCCTGGGGATGCCCACTGCAAACCGGATGAACTGCTGGCAGACGAAGGCAAGTTGAAAACGTTTAAGAAAGCGGTAGAATCACGTGATTTAATCATTAGTGCTTTAAGCTGTCATGGCAATGCGCTGCACCCGCAAAAGCAAATCGCCAAAGAAGCCCATGATGTGTTCGTAAAAACTGTAAAGCTGGCCGAACGTCTGGAAGTGCCGGTTGTGAATACATTCTCCGGCTGCCCTGGCGACCATGAAGATGCAAAATACCCGAACTGGCCAATAGCCCCGTGGCCAAATGATTTCCAGGAAATTCTCGCTTGGCAATGGGAAAACAAAATTATCCCTTACTGGAAAGAAACCGGCCAATTGGCAAGTGATCATAATGTAAAAATCGGGCTTGAACTTCACGGAGGATTCTCCGTTCACACCCCGGGAACTCTTCTCCGCCTGCGTGAAGCAGTTGGAGAAGTGATCGGAGCCAACCTGGACCCAAGCCATATGTGGTGGCAGGGAATTGATCCGGTTCAAGCTGTTCAAATCCTCGGACGTGCCGGTGCTATTCATCATTTCCATGCGAAAGACACTGCCATTGATCCAATCAATGTGAATAAACACGGTGTAACCGATATGCAGCCTTATACCATGATGCTGGATCGCGCATGGCAATTCCGGACTGTCGGATTCGGTCATGATAACAAAACCTGGGCAGATATCATCAGTGCCCTTCGTCTGGTAGGGTATGACTATGTTGTCAGCATAGAGCATGAGGATGGATTGATGTCGGTCAATGAAGGGTTTACCAAAGCGGTTGAAAACCTGAAACAAGTTCTCATAGAAGAACCGCTTGGCGATATGTGGTGGGTATAATTTATTTGTGATATAAAGGCAGGATTGGATTTAAGAAAAGGTTATATATAGCAAAAACGGCTCTCCTGTCCAAACCGGACGGAGAGCCGTCTTCATAAATAAAACCCTTAAAACATAACAGTTCAAAGGTTCTCATCACAACTTTGCGTCAAGCCTGCAGAACTTAAAGGTTATGAGTACGGTATGCTTTGCTACCAGCCTTTGATCATGACTACATCCATAAATACAAACACGGCAAAACTGACGAACGCAAATCCAATTGCAAAATAATTTTTTCGTGGATTGATCACCAAACGGACTAGTCCGATCAAAATCACCAAAGTAATGGCTAACATGAAAATATCAAAATAAGTAAATGTACTTCCACTTGCCGCTTCAGCTGCTGTTAACATCCCGGGACCTCCTTCGTTCTCCATACACGTGCATTTCTACATTTTTCCTATTACCCCCTATGTTAGTCGCTTTCAATCATTTTCGCAACCTGTTTTTTTCATATGTAACAAGTTTGACAAGTTTTTACCGTACCTTTCGTGATGTTTTTTACAGATTCTCATAAACCTCTTTCAATATCAGGATATTCTGTTATATAATCATACTAAATTCATCGGAATAATATATTTTGGAGGGATAAAGAGATGGCTTACGAACCGATTTGGGCCAGGGACCCTTCCAGCTTGAATAAAATGGAGCTGCTCAAGCTGGAGAAGGACGGATTGGATGTGATCCGGACTATTATTGAAAATTATGCCGTCCAAGGATACGACGCGATACCTGAAGATGAATTGAACCGTTTCAAATGGGCCGGTGTATATGAGCAGAAACCGAAGGAGGGCTATTTTATGATGCGGGTCCGCATCAATTCAGGGATCATGACCTCTGACCAGGCTCGTGCTCTAGCCCGCATTGCCAAGGATTATGGAAGAGATCTTGTAGACGTAACCACCCGCCAGGCTATCCAATTTCATTGGCTTACTGTTGAACAACTGCCAGATATTTTCCGCCGCCTGGAAGAAGCCGGCCTATATTCATTTGAAGCGTGCGGTGATTGTCCCCGTACTATCGTAGGCAACCCTCTTGCAGGTATTGATCCGGATGAATTATTCGATACTACCGCACTGGTCAATGAGGTCAACGATTTTTTCCTATTAAACAAAGATTTTTCCAACCTTCCGCGTAAATATAAAATGTCCATCTCTGCGAATCTTTACAACTCTGGACATGCCGAGATCCAATGTCTTGCCTTTACCCCCGCTGTCAAACAAATCGATGGCGAGGAAGTGCTCGGGTTTCATGTTTGGGTAGGCGGTGGATTATCGGCAAAGCCGCATCTTGCCAAGCAGCTGAACGTATTTATAAGGCCGGAAAATGTACTGAATGTAGCTATCGGCGTTAGCACCATTTTCAGGGATTACGGTTACCGTCAAAAGCGCCACCACGCCCGTTTGAAATTTCTTGTAGCCGATTGGGGACCTGAAAAATTCCTGGAGAAGCTGACAGAATTGATTGGGGAACTTCCAACACGGGGGGAAGACAAAACGCTGGGTTGGAAGGCGTCTTACTTTGATGGGGTGCATCCGCAAAAGCAAGCCGGCTACAACTATGTAGGGTTGAATGTTCCGGTAGGACGGCTAAGCGGCACAGAATTGGAGGAACTTGCGCGGCTTGCGGATGAATATGGCCAAGGCTCCATCCGGACTACCGTCTCTCAGAACATTCTGCTGCCTTATATTCCGGACGGGAAAGTAGAACAGCTTCTTAATGAACCCGTTCTAAAGCGTTTGACCCCCTTTCCCAAACATTTTATGAGCCGGACGGTTTCCTGTACAGGTAACGAGTTCTGTAATCTGGCTATTGTCGAGACAAAAGAAAGAGCAAAGCGCGTGGCTGAGTATCTGGATACTCATATTGAACTTGATAAGGAAGTCCGCATCCATTTTATAGGATGCCCGAATGCCTGCGGGCAGAAGCATATTGCTGATATTGGTCTTCAGGGGACACTCGTGAAAACGCAGGAAGGTATGGTCGATGCCTTTGACATTGCTGTCGGAGGTATTCTTGGACCAGGTGCCACGTTTAACGAACGTCTGAAAGGAAGAGTGAAAGGAGATGATGTAGGACCTGTTCTGGTCCGGCTGATCACGTTTTTTAAAGAAAACCGGAAAAAGGAAGAGACCTTCCATCAGTTCTATAAACGTATCGGCATCTCTCCTTTCCAGGAACAGCTGGACCAGGCTCTAACGCAGATGGTCTAATAAGGACTTATTTCCAGGTACTAGTGCTCATACCTGCAGAAAACCGCCTCCTAATTCAGGAAAGGCGGTTTTCTGCAGGTTCGGACTATCATTATTTGGGGAAGAAAAGCTGTTGGATACCGGATTTAGACAGCATCATCTGCAGATAATACTTCCAGCCTTTATCCATTTTGGTAAAGTTATTTTCCATAGGAGCGCTTACGACAAGGACTTTGCCGTCTTTTGTCCAAGTTTGCTGCTCCCCTTCCCCTGTGAGATATTGCTGTTTGTTTTCCTCGCTGATCTGATTCCACAGCAACTCGGAAAAGGCACAAACAGTAAGCAGCCATCCCTTCTTCGTATTATCTTTTAGCAGAAATTGTACCTCATGATAAGAACCGGGGGAATTAGGGACATCAAGAGTATGCTCCTTTTCACGGGTTATATATTTTCCTTCCCATGACTTGGGCAGATTTAGAGAAAAACCTGAGGAGAGACTTTTCTCTTCTCAGGCTTCGATTGGTTTATCCAGCCGCATCTTCCAACAGTTGTACCCTTTTCTGATAATCTTCTGAACGTTGACGGTCTCTCTCCAATATAGGGTTGAGATACTGACCCGTGTAGGATCCTTCTACCTGTACTACATCTTCTGGAGTTCCTGTTGCAACAATAGTTCCTCCGCGATTTCCTCCTTCTGGGCCAAGATCGATCAGATAATCCGCAGTTTTGATAACGTCCAGATTATGTTCGATTACAAGCACAGTATCCCCATTTTTCACCAAACGATGGAGTACCTTCAGCAAGCGGTCTATATCATCAATATGAAGGCCTGTAGTCGGCTCATCAAGTATATAAATGGTTTTTCCGGTACTGCGCCGGTATAATTCCGAAGCCAGTTTAACCCGTTGGGCTTCACCACCGGACAAAGTAGTAGCCGGCTGTCCCAGTTTCATATATCCAAGACCAACATCAAGAATGGTTTGCAGCTTGCGTTGGATTTTCGGGATATTTTTTAAGAACTCGCAGGCATCCTCGATCGTCATATCCAATACATCTGAAATGTTCATGCCCTTATACTTTACTTCCAGCGTTTCCCGATTATACCGTTTGCCTTTACATACTTCACATGGAACATAAACATCCGGCAGGAAATGCATTTCTATCTTAATGATGCCGTCCCCGCGGCAAGCTTCACAACGACCGCCTTTGACGTTAAAGCTGAACCGGCCCTTCTTATAACCACGAACCTTAGCTTCCGTAGTATTGGCAAAGACATCCCGGATATCATCAAACACTCCCGTATACGTTGCAGGATTAGAACGTGGTGTCCGACCGATGGGGGACTGATCGATATCGATGACTTTATCAACATGTTCCAACCCTTTTATCTCTTTGAATTCACCTGGGCGTGTCTTGGCGCCATTTAATTCGCGGGCCAGCGTTTTATATAAAATTTCATTAATTAATGTGCTTTTACCTGATCCGGATACCCCCGTCACACAAGTGAATACCCCTAATGGCACTTTTACATTCACATTCCGCAAATTGTTCTCCTTAGCACCTTTCAGTTCGATCCATTTGCCGTTAGGTTTACGGCGCGCAGCCGGGACAGGGATGAATTTGCGGCCGCTCAAATATTGGCCAGTTAAGGATTTCTCATCCTTCATCACTTCTTCGGGAGTTCCTTGGGATACTACTTGTCCTCCATGAATCCCTGCTCCGGGACCGATGTCGATGATATAATCCGCAGCCAGCATCGTATCCTCATCGTGCTCAACCACAATAAGGGTATTACCCAGATTTCTCATATGTTCCAGTGTTTGAATTAATCTGGTATTATCCCGCTGGTGAAGTCCAATACTCGGCTCATCCAAAATGTACAGCACTCCCATCAGACTGGATCCGATTTGGGTTGCGAGGCGAATCCGCTGTGCCTCACCGCCAGACAAGGTTCCCGCTGAACGGTGCAAGGTCAAATAATCAAGACCAACGTTGACCAGAAATCCCAGTCTGGATCTGATTTCCTTAAGAATCAGCCTCGCAATGGCCAATTCGCGGTCGGAAAGCTCCAGGCTTTCAAACCACTTCTGGGCCTCTCCTATAGAAAGAGAGGTAGCGTGGGCAATATTCTTGCCGTTAATCGTAACGGCAAGCGTCTCGGGCCTAAGCCGCTGTCCTTTACATTTCGGACATGGTTTCGTGCTCATATATCCTTCGATATGTTCCCGGATGCCATCGGAATACGTATCCCTATAACGGCGTTCCAGATTGCGCACGATCCCCTCAAAAGGTACCAGGGCATCTTTCGTAACGCCAAAGTCGTTTTCATAACGGAAGCGGACCTTTTCCCCTCCAGTTCCATAAAGCAGGATTTTCATCTGTTCGTCTGTTAGTTCTGATACAGGTATATCAGTAGGAATATTGTAGTGGGTGCATACCGCTTTAAGAAACTGCGGGTAGTAATTCGATGTGCTTCCCGCCCAAGCTTCAAAAGCCCCATCTTCAATCGTTTTATTTTTATTGGGAACAAGAAGGTCCGGGTCCACAATCATTTGACTGCCCAGTCCGTCACACTCCGGACAAGCCCCGAAGGGACTATTGAAAGAGAACATGCGGGGAGCCAAATCGTCAATACTGAAACCGCATATCGGGCAGGCCAAGTTTTGACTGAACAGCAGTTCTTCCTGCTCCATCACATCGACAATGACCCGACCCCCTGCTAAATTCAGAGCTGTCTCCAATGAATCAGCCAAACGGGTTTCTATATCCGGTTTCACCACAATTCGGTCGACAACGACTTCAATCGTATGCTTTTTATTCTTCTCCAGGGATATTTTATCGGAAACGTCCATAACTTCCCCGTCAACCCGCACACGCACATACCCCTGCTTTTGAATATCCGCAAACAGTTTCGTATGCTCGCCTTTCCGTCCGGAAACAATTGGAGCCAAAATCTGAAGTTTTGTTCTTTCGGGATATTCCATAATACGATCCACCATTTGTTCAATGGTTTGGGATGTGATCTCTGTTCCGTGAACAGGACAGTGGGGATGTCCGATCCGGGCGAAAAGCAAACGAAGGTAATCATAAATTTCGGTGACTGTACCTACTGTAGATCTCGGGTTCCTGCTTGTTGTCTTCTGGTCAATCGAAATTGCCGGAGATAATCCTTCAATGGAGTCCACATCGGGCTTATCCATCTGACCCAAAAATTGGCGGGCATAGGCCGATAGGGATTCCACATACCTCCGCTGCCCTTCTGCGTAAATCGTATCAAAAGCCAGGGATGATTTCCCTGAGCCGCTGAGCCCGGTCAACACTACAAATTTGTCACGGGGTATGGTCACATCAATGTTCTTGAGATTGTGAGCTCTTGCTCCTTTTATGACGATATTGTCTCTGGCCACTTTGGTACCTTCCTCTCCTAACTAAACTTATTAAGACAGAATTATTTGGCTTCCCTTTATTACCAGTTTGGACGAAAATACCCCCATTTTAACCCAGGGAGTCCAATTTGATCGAAGCAAAGGGGCCTTATTCTATACAAGGAGTGCAAACAGCTTCTATCGCCGTTTGCACTCCGTTCAGGCTTCTACAGTTCTACCTTCAATTCAAGGACGGCATCACGAAGTTCAGCTGCCCGTTCAAATTGCAGATTCTTGGCCGCCTCCTTCATTTCCGCCTCCAGACGTTCTATCAGCTTCATGCGGTCACGCTTGGACATCTTCGCTGTCTTAACCTCAGCCAAGTACTCCGTTTTCTGTTCAGCTACCTTCGTAGCCTCAATTACATCACGAATTTTCTTTGCAACGGTTGTCGGCGTGATACCATGTTCCTTATTATAAGCTTCCTGGATAGCCCGGCGCCTTTCTGTCTCACGAATCGCTTTATCCATGGAATCCGTAATCTTATCGCCATACATGATAACCCGGCCTTCGGAATTACGTGCGGCCCGGCCAATCGTCTGGATAAGTGAACGTTCTGCACGGAGGAATCCTTCCTTATCCGCATCTAAAATAGCTACAAGGGATACTTCAGGCAAATCAAGGCCTTCCCTGAGAAGGTTGATTCCAACAAGAACGTGGAAAGTACCTAGCCTTAGATCACGCAAAATCTGCATTCTTTCCAAGGTTTTAATATCCGAATGAAGGTATCGGACTTTAATCCCCACTTCCTTCAGGTAGTCCGTTAAATCTTCCGCCATCTTCTTGGTCAGTGTTGTCACCAATACCCGCTCATCTTTGGCTATGCGGTCCTGGACCTCGGCAAGGAGATCATCAATCTGTCCCTTGGTAGGCCGGACTTCAATAATTGGGTCAAGCAAACCTGTTGGACGGATAATCTGTTCCACCATCTCCGGACAATACTCCAATTCGTAAGGACCCGGTGTTGCCGAGATATAAATAGCCTGCTTTACCTTCTGCTCAAATTCCTCGAACTTCAACGGCCGATTATCCAGTGCTGACGGCAGGCGGAACCCGTGTTCAACCAGAACCGTTTTTCTGGCCTGGTCTCCGTTATACATCGCCCGGATTTGAGGCAGCGTGACGTGAGATTCATCGATCATCACAAGCATGTCATCCGGAAAATAATCGAGAAGTGTATAAGGGGTAGATCCCCTTTCACGGAAAGTTAGAGGACCGGAATAGTTCTCAATCCCGGAGCAAAAACCCATCTCCAGCATCATTTCCATATCATAACGGGTCCGCTGTTCCAGTCTCTGGGCTTCCAACAGCTTACCTTGGCCGCGAAGCTCCTCCAATCGCTCTTCCAATTCCCCTTCAATATTCTTGACGGCCAGTTTCATCTTATCTTCGTGCGTAACAAAGTGAGAAGCGGGGAAGATCGCAATATGTTCACGTTCCCCCAGAATTTCTCCGGTGAGTACATCAATTTCAGTGATACGTTCAATCTCATCGCCGAACAATTCTACCCGAACGGCCTGTTCACTCCGGGATACCGGGAAGATCTCAATCACATCCCCGCGAACCCGGAAAGTACCCCTGATGAAGTTTATATCATTACGCTGATATTGGATATCCACCAGGCGGCGAAGAATGTCATTCCGGGATTTCTCCATACCAACACGCAAAGAAAGCAGCAAAGACCCGTATTCCTTAGGGGAACCCAAACCGTAAATACAGGATACACTCGCCACAATAATGATATCCCTGCGCTCAAACAATGAACTCGTAGCAGAGTGACGAAGTTTATCAATCTCATCATTAATGCTCGAGTCCTTTTCTATATAAGTATCAGACGAAGGAATGTACGCTTCCGGCTGATAATAGTCATAATAGCTGACGAAATAGGAAACCGCATTGTTCGGAAAAAATTCCTTGAATTCGCTGGCCAGCTGTGCGGCTAAGGTTTTATTATGAGCAATAACCAGCGTGGGTCGGTTCAACTGAGCGATCACCTGGGCAGCCGTAAAAGTTTTCCCTGTTCCTGTCGCTCCCAGAAGTGTTTGATGAGCTTTACCCTGTTTTACACCCTCTACCAGCTCAGCAATTGCCTTAGGCTGGTCACCTTGCGGGCTGTACTCAGAAACAAGCTCAAACTTTTTATCGCTTTTTACAATTTCCATTTCACTCACTTATATCACCCACAGTTCAGGATTCGAAGGACTATAAACTTTCCATTTACTTTTTCCGATATTAAATTAGACATTCCGGCAAACCCAAATAAGAATATGTGTTCCCGTAATATTATACCTTTTTTCTCTTTTTGTTGCAAACGGTCAAAACTTTCCTCTGTCTTTGTTTTACTCCTTTTTCACCTGGGCGAAACAAACAGACGGAGGTTTACATTTATAGTGGATCAGGGGTGGTACAATCGTGGATTTAGCTACATTATTAGGATTGATAATTGGGCTTGCAGCCTTGATTGGGGGGTTTTTATGGGATGGTGGACACCTCAGCTCCCTAGTCATACCTAGTGCGATGCTGATTGTGTTCGGAGGTACAATTGGTGCGGTAGTAGTGAGCTTTCCTGGTTCCGTATTGAAAAAAATACCAAAAGCGCTAGGAATTGCCTTTAAGCCGGCTAATACCAATCCTATTGAAACTATCGATGACATCGTGGATATGGCAACCATTGCCAGGAGGGAGGGTGTCCTGGCCCTTGAACAACGCGCACAGGAACATCCAAATGAATTCCTGCGTGACGGTCTTATGATGGTTGTAGATGGTACCGATCCGGAACTGACCAGACAGATTCTAGAGTTGGAAATGGACTCTATCGAACAGCAAAATGAGGGAATGACCAAAATGTTCGAGTCGGCCGGCGGATATTCACCGACGATGGGTATTATTGGTACAGTCATGGGTCTGATTCACGTGCTTGGAAATCTCGAAGATCCATCTGCTCTTGGTCCGGCTATTGCTGTTGCTTTTACGGCTACTTTGTACGGGGTTATGGCAGCGAATGTTATTTATCTTCCGATTGGCAATAAGATTAGAATTCGCAGTAAAGAGCAAATTTCCCAGATGGAACTGATGCTGGAGGGGATCCTGGCCTTACAAGCCGGAGAAAACCCGCAATTAATCAAGAAGAAACTAACCTCCTTCCTGAACGAAAAAGAATTAAAACAGGCACAAGGAGAGGATGGTGCTAACCTTGGCACGGAGATCTAAGAAGCCTGAAGAACATGTAAACCATGAACGATGGCTTGTAACCTATGCGGACCTGATAACACTTTTACTGGCGTTCTTCGTGATCATGTATGCCATGAGTAAAGTGGATGTGAATAAATATGAGGTCCTGGCTCAATCATTAAGCCTGCAATTCAAGGAGAGCAATTCGATTCTTTCTATGAATAGCGGAGTCTCCGGTCAAAATATGCCGCCAAAATCTACAGTCGGTGACATCACGGACAAGAAAACGAGAGAACGGCAAGCCGCAGCTGCTGACATGGAGCGTAAGGAAAAAGAGCTGCAGGATATTCTCAAAACGGTACAAGCTTACATAGAGGAAAATCATCTGGAAGCCCAGATAGCGGTCGGCAATTCGGAAAGAGGAGTTTCGGTAACGCTAAAAGACCTCTTCCTGTTCGATCTCGGGAAGGCGGAGCTTAAACCGGAAGCCTATCCGGTACTGAACAAACTTGCTTCCCTCTTCCCGACGCTGGATACCAAGATCAGTATTGAAGGCCATACGGACAACATCCCTGTAAGTACAGGCTCGCCTTTTCAGGACAACTGGGGATTATCCAATGCCAGATCACTTTCAGTATTGCGCTATTTCACAACCAAAGCAGATCCAAAAATAAGTGACAGCAAATTCATGTCCACCGGATATGCAGATACTATACCGGTTGCTCCTAACGATAGTATGGAAAACAGGGCCAAAAACCGCCGGGTTGAAATTGTTATATTAAGGTAACAAGTGAAATACGGTATCTCTGATTATTCAAAATTAAGCCAGCCTGGCCCCAAAAAAGGTGCGGCTGGCTTTTATTATATTTTCATTACGAAAATCGTTTACAAGACCCGGTTTAGCCATATTATGCTCACTTCTTGTGATGATTTCGGCATACTTCTGGCTTGGGTTTGTCCGGCATCTTCCATCATCCATAGTTGTACTTTTGATTATAGGCTTCTTTATACAGCTGATGAAGTCCCTTTATTTACCTATATGCAAATGACTACCGAGGCTAATATGATTGGCAAAGTCATGAGTATGTTTTTATCCGTTGGAACCGGATTAACTCCATTTTCATTCGTTTTGATCTCTTATCTTTTACATCTTCATATTGATATCCAATTGATTATCCGTATTTTTGGAGCCTTCCTGATTTCCAATATTCGAAATTTGACTTATCAAGATTGAATAAACTCGCCCACCCCTTAGCCTGCTTAACTTGTCCCTAAGTTCTCCATAGCGTCACTCTCCCCTTCACTCAGAAACAGATTACCGTTACTTTCAACGTACATTTCCCCGGGGTATCATGCCTATTTTCTGAACAAAAGGGATAGTGGAGCTAGGGCAACGCAAGAGAAGGGGGACACGCTCCTACCCGTTCAATCAGTACTTATGCTGACTTTCCGGTGTTGTTCCTGAGAAGACCGGTTAATTTGCTTCCCAAGTAAGCAAAAAGAGTAACCTGCGTTGTCTCCACGTAATACATAGCGTTTTGGTCCGGGGATAGTAAAATGCCCAACTGATAATGGTCCGTATCGAACACAGCCCGGTGCAAAAACTTGATTTCCCCCTGAAGGTTCACAACTTCAAGCTTGCAGAAGGCCGCATTGATACGCAGTGCCTGATGAAGTTCCTCTTTCGTATGGACACGCATCCCATTGACCTTGTGCACCAGTTCCCCGGGCACAAGACCCATTTCTTCTGCCGGACTATTCGGCAGAATAGCCAGGATCTTCAGTCCACGCCGTTCGTGGACAAATATAGGGCTGCGCTGCGTTTCATCCCATCGGCTGTACCAGACGAGGCCTTCATGCAGCGCAATGGAGAGGAGGGCTGCCACAATCGTCAGCGGCCCCCACAGGTGGGCCAGCACGGCTGTAAGCAGCACCGCTGTTCCATAGAGCGCCAGCAACTTGGCGCTCCAAACCGTTTTGTCGCGGGGAAAGCGCGACACGGTAAGTTCGGCGAAGCCGATCATGACGGGAAAGGACAATAATGTCCATCCCGTCTCCAGGCCGCCTCCGAACAGCGGCTGCCAGGGCAGCAGCACACTGCTGTCCCCCTGGAAAGGCACAAGAAGGAAAAGCGGCACGGGCCAGAAGTTTTGCATCTGGTACCCGCCGACGACCTTGCCGCGCTTTCCTTCCAGAAACAACGGAGTAGACAACCGGGTTCCCTGGCGGGCCACCAGAAAGGCCTCAAGCAAATGCAGCACGCCAACCAGTGCAATGAGCGAGGGAACGTCTGTCTCGCGAAGAACCGTAAGCAGCTTCAAGCCGAAGCCATCCGTAACTTTATCTTTCAGCAGAGGTACCAAGAATACTTGAAGAACACCTAACAGGCCCGCTGCATAAGCAAAACAGAAAAACCGGACCCGAAATAAAATCAGGATAAAAGAGAATACCCAAAGTATAATCATCGTATCCATGCTGAGGGACGAACCGATAAACAGCATCAGAATAGAAGCAATCAGCCCTCCGATCCAGCCCCATAGCAGGGTCCGCCATGTTTCGTCAAGCAGCGAATGAAGCCGGGTATGAAATAACTTTCGTTCAAATTGAATCTGTTTCCGGTACTGCAGTACTATGAAAATTATACCCAAGTAATAAAAAGGATTGATCACAATTTGCAGTAATCCGCCTGTAAACTTGTGCCAGAATTCGATAAGCATACTCATCCTACAGGAATCTCCTTACCTCAGGATAAAAGAAAATAAGAAGGTTGAGGAATCAACCTTCTTATAACATTTCGACCCGACCCCGTTTTTTCCTGCCGTTCCGGGAAAAAACCATAATCTGCCGGTATATTTATACGGTTATTTAAATGTATCAAGCGCCGCTTGAAGCTGAGTATCATTTGCCGGATCTTTGATCGCTTCAATCGTTGCCCGTTCCAGCTTCGAAGCCGTATTTTCATCAATCTGGCCGGATACCGTCAAACCTTTGGCTTTTTGAAAAGCTTTGACAGACTCCTCTGTAGCGGCACTAAAGTATCCATCCGTACGATCCGGTTTGAAACCGGCCGCCGTCAGCATAAGCTGGGCATTTTTGATATCCTCACCGTTCTCATCTCTCTTAAGCACTGATTTTTTGGAGAGTGGTGCGGCTTTATAAAAAGCCGGAGGGTCTACCTTCTTAGTAGGTTCAATACCTTTTTGATGTATCCAGTTGCCATCAGGCGTCAACCATTTGAACTGGGTAATCTTGATATTGCTGCCGTCACTCAGTTCCTTGCTGGTTTGAACCGTTCCTTTCCCGAAGGAGGTTTCGCCCACAACTTGGCTGCCTACAGCCTCTTTAAACGTACCCGCCAAAATTTCTGAGGCGCTGGCGCTTCCTTTGTTAATCAATACCGTAACCGGGTAATTCTTGGTCTTATCTCCTTCAGAGAGTTGGGGAACTTTCTTCCCTTCCTTGTTTTCGATCTGAACAATGGCTTTTCCTTTTGGTACAAAAGGCTGCACAATGTCCACCACGGAATCAAGAAGACCTCCCGGATTATTCCGGACATCAATAATTAGGCCTTTCATTCCTTGCGATTCCAGCTGAGCCAGCTGCTCCTTAAAATGCTTTGCCGTATTGGTCGAAAACTGGGTAATTTCAATTTTGCCGATTTTGTTGTCCAGCATTTTCGAAGTAACGGTTTCTACATCAATTTTATCCCGTATTACGGTCAGGCTGACAGGTTCGCCGGATCCGCCCCGGAGGATTTCCAGCTTTGCTTCCGTTCCCTTTTCGCCGCGGATTTTCAATACGGCCTGGTTCACGGTAAGTCCATCCAGCTTCTCTCCGTTCACGGAAACAATAATATCATTAGCCTGAATGCCTGCCTTCTCGGCAGGGGAATTCTTGATCGGAGACACGACCTTGATTTTCCCGTTCTCCGATGTCACTTCAGCCCCAATCCCTTCGAAGGAGGAGGAGATGCTTTCACTGAACTGCTTGGCTTCTTTTTCATCCATATAAGATGTATACGGATCTTCCAAAGCCTGAACCATTCCATGAATGGCTCCATTAATCACTTTATCATGGTCAACAGGAGAGAGAAACTTCTCCTCAATGACCTGATACGTACTGGCGAGCTTGTCCACATCCTTGCTCGTGAACCCGGAAGCTTTCGCGGGAGCGGCGCCTGTCACCTTGCCTTCCAGCCCGAAAGCGTTCGTCCGGACCACAGTCAAGGTCAGCAGACTGCTTGCAAGCACGGCCAGCAGGACCATTGCCAGTACGGTGCGTCCTCGAAATCGCACTGTTTCATCCACCCCTTTGCCTTCCTTGCCATTTCAGCTTGTATTTCTTCTATTATAGGACAAGCTTTGCCAGAATATGCTTTTCTCTTCGCAGATAACATTAAAGAATATAAGGTTTAGGATCTACGAGGTTCACCTTCGCATTACCGCCTTTACGAACTTCAAAGTGCAGATGGTTTCCTGTTGAATTCCCCGTCGAACCTACCTCTGCAATTTTTTGTCCCCGGGATACTTGCTGCCCGTCTGAAACCACAATGCCGCCGTCACGTATGTGACCATAAAGGGTATAATTGCCGTCTGGGTGGGCGATCATGACACAGTTTCCGTACCCGTTCATCCAGCGTGCATATACAACCGTCCCTGACTCCGCAGCCAGAATAGGGGTACCATTTGGTGCTCCCAGGTCAACCCCATTATGGAATTCGGATGACTGGCCGCCAAACGGATCTTTGCGGTATCCGTAATCGGAAGTTATTGGAGCACGGAACGGAAGCGGATAACCATAGTGTCCGCCTACCGGAGGGTTCGTAGTGCCGCTTCCGCCGCTGCTGTCTCCGGTACCCGGTTTAGGTTTAGCAGGAGCTACCTTCGGCGTCGGGGTTGGTGTTGCAAGTGCTGCCACACGCTGCTGCTGCAAAGCTTTCTGTTTTTTGGCAATCTCCCTGAAGATGGCTTCCTGCTCTTCCGTTTCCTTTACATATTGCTGCTCACTGGCGGAGAGTGAAGCAACCTTCACTTGCTTTTCTTTTTCCTGAGCTACTAAAGTAGCCTTGATATCATTCGTTTTGGCATAAAGCGTTTTTACCTCAGCCAGTTGGTTTTCTACTTCTTTTTTCTTTTGGGCGATTAAATCACGATCCTGCTTATTGGCTTCCAGGAGGTCCTTATCCTGGCCTACAATGGATTTCAATGCATTCATCCGGTCAAAGAAATCCGTCAGGCTCGTGGAACTCAGTACCACATCTATGTAGGAAGAAGAATCCGTCTGATACATGACTTTCACGCGGGACTTTAACTTCTGGTCCCGGGCTTCTACTCTTTTTTCAGCATCATCCAACTGTTTGGCGTTTTCTTCCAGATTGCCGGTTACTGTAGCGATCTGCACATTTAAGTCATCCAATTTTTCATTGGTAGCATTCAATTCGTTAATGATGGCATTAATATCTTTATTCACTTGGGCTTTTTCCGATTGAATCTGCCCTGTTTTATCCTGCGCTTCCTTGGATTTCTTTTCTGCCTCGGTTTGCTTATTTTTCAGGTCTCCCAGCTGCTTGTCAATCTCCGTCACAGATGATGCTGCCAATGCGTTATAAGGAACTGCTGATAAAGCCAGGCTGCAAGCTACTGCCAAAGGTAAAAATTTCTTTTTCATCCGTTCTCCTCCTAAATCGTAAATCTCTTTTACAAATTTCGACTAGTGTTAGATTCGGCCTGTTTTAACCACACTTGGAAAAATTGTTGCTGTTGTTATCTCTCTAGCTATCTTTTCTTTGATGACGAACCCATTTTTGTCATTTTCAATGGATTATACTTTCAAATATTTGCGGACTGAGAGGGTGCTTCCCCATACCCCAATCACGATTCCGATGGCAAGAAGAATGCCGACAAGAATATAGCTCACTTCAGGTACCGTCAGCAGATTAATCATGACAAGCCCCAAATCTTCCCTGGTTGATACTACGATCTCGTAATACCCATACAATAGTACTCCTATTGGGATAAGAGATCCGATAAGTCCCAGAAGTGCTCCTTCAACGAAAAATGGCCAACGGATAAATTGATTGGTAGCCCCAACCAGTTTCATGATTGAGATTTCCCTGCGACGGTTAAGAATAGTTAACTTGATCGTATTGGAAATCAGGAATATAGATGTAATTGACAATAAAACTACAAATATAAGTCCAACATTACGAACAATACTGGTAATCTGGAACAATTTCTCAATAGAACCCTTGCCGTATTCCACCTTCTCAATAGGTTTCGGATTGGCGGTTCCGTTAAGATCTTCAATCTTCTTCGCTACCGTTTCAAGCCCTTGCAGGCTTGGCTGCTTCAGTTCCACAATAAATGAATCATTCAGAGGATTTTCATCCCCCTCCAGGCCGTCAAGCAGTCCAGCACTTTCCCCGAACTTCTCACGCATATACTTGATGCCTTCTTCCTTGGTGATGAAAGTGACCTGCTTTACTTCGGGCATTGCCTTTATTTTGTCCGAATAAGTAGTATCCTGGTCTCTGGCAACGCTAGTATCCATATAAACCTTAATTTCTGCCTTGTTATCGACATTTTTGGTTATATGATTCACATTCAGTGTTAGCAGCAGAAACATTCCCAGAATAAACAATGAGATACAAATAGAACTGATAGAGGCGAAGGTCATCCAGCCGTTGCGGATTACACTTTTGAGCCCTTCTCTAAGATGTCTTGCCATCGTTCTAGTCTTCATAGCCATATTCCCCCCGCAACTCGTCACGGGCAATAACCCCGTCTTCGATTGCGACTACGCGCTTGCGCATCGTGTTGACGATTTCTCTGTTGTGCGTGGCCATTACAATGGTCGTACCCCGGAAATTAATTTCCTCAAGAAGCTTCATAATTCCCCAAGAAGTATCAGGATCGAGGTTTCCTGTCGGTTCATCGGCAATAATAACCGCCGGGTTATTGACTATTGCCCGGGCAATAGCAACCCGCTGCTGCTCCCCTCCTGACAGCTGGGAAGGCAGTGAATCGGCCTTGTCCTTCAGTTTGACTAACTCCAGTACTTCCATGGTTCTCTTCTTAATGAGCCTCTTGGGAGCTTCAATAACTTCCATTGCAAATGCGACATTTTCAAACACAGTTAATTGAGGCAAAAGTCGAAAGTCCTGAAAGATTACTCCTATATTTCGACGTACATATGGGATTTTCCTTTGTTTTAGCTTCTCAATATTAAAACCATTTACAAAAATATGTCCTTTCGTAGGACGTTCTTCTCTATATATCAACTTCATAAAAGTGGATTTCCCCGCACCGGACGGCCCTACCAAATAGACAAATTCATTTTGGTCTACCTTGATGTTAATGTCTTTCAGGGCATGAGTACCATTGGGATACGTCTTCCATACATCCTGCATTTCGATCAAATTCAATCACATCCCCGTTCATTCTGATAGCTTCTAGTATTCGACAAATTAACTCTCACTAGAAAAGCTAGTAAATTCAACACCTTTTCCCATTATATCATCTTTTTCTTACTTATCAGACGAAATATTATAGTAATAATTGGTCTTGGTCAAGGATACACTTTTTAGTATAGGCACGCAACTTTTGAGCTATAAAAAATAGCTGTCAGAATCAATTTCATAATACAACTGGTGAGCGCTTAATAAAGAAGATATAGATAAATACGGTCCAGATTGAACTCTATCTTGTACCCGTTCGGATGAAAATCTAAGTTATGAAAATGATTCATCAACCTATTAAAAAGAATCATCTTTTTTATTTAAACGGGTATACTTTTGCTGCTTTCATTTTTGAAAAAAAGGAGTTTTTGGCCTTGAAGATCTGCTGCAAACCTGTCCTTATAGTGGCGGTTTCCGTCTTAACTGCTGCTGCTATTTTGATCGGACTGCTTCTTCTGTGGGGACTTAAGCCCTCAGTCCCTCATGGCCTAAGCGTCTCCGGCATGAAAATGGGGGGAATGTCTGTTTCTGCCTTTGTACAAAAGTGGGACGGACAGCTGCAAATTCTGCAAAATCAAACCATTTCCCTGCAATCAGCACGTCCTGATGTCCCTTCAGCCGAACTCACTCTCAACAAACTAGGCCTCACCATTGACGATACCTCTGTTAAAACCATGATTGCACAACTATCTCAAGAATCTATTTTTCAAAGAACAAAAGCTAAACTCCATTACCGTTATGCCGATCTTCCTGTATACGTTTCTCTAAAGAAAGAAACAATGGAACAATCGGTTCGAATTGTCTGGAAATCATTATACGATTCCCAGCCTGTTTCCGCTAAAAGATTGATCACACCTGACGATCTGATCCGATATGAAGAAGGAAAATCTGTTCCCCGTATCCAAATGGATACCCTCTATGAAGAAATACGTAAACAGTTACCTGCTTTAGGAGCCTTATCCGCAGAGCAGAAACCGATTCACATCCGGCTTCCTGTTTACGATAAACAGCCGGAAACTACCATAGCCATCCTGAAAAATCAAGGGATTGAGCGCAAGATTATGGAATACAGCACTACGTTCAATGATCAGGCTGAAGGACGGCTGCATAATGTCCGTTCCACAGCTTCCGTCCTAAATGAGCAGCTTCTAAAACCCGGAGAAGTATTCGATTATGCAAAAATGATTGAACTGGCCGAAAAACAATACGGATTTAAAAAAGCCCCGGTTATTGTAAACGGAAAACTTGTTCCAGGGGTTGGCGGAGGGATCTGCCAGGTATCGACTACCTTGTACAATGCCATTTTGCGGACCGGATTGG
>Ga0224750_1021_pt1 | contig 36207 bp, 36 predicted proteins | sample LIM_F_Vancomycin_2_FD_182072 | JGI IMG/M metagenome (GOLD analysis project Ga0224750, IMG submission 182072) | Enriched cells from gastrointestinal tract of the lab mouse from Pacific Northwest National Laboratory (PNNL), Richland, Washington... | ecosystem: Host-associated > Mammals > Digestive... | reverse complement strand
CTGGCGACGCCCTGCTGTTCGCCCACTAGGCCGATGGAAAAAAAGGGAGTGTTAAAAGTGTCGGACAAGGTCATTGGAACCGGACGTTGGTAAATCGCTTTTTGGTTGGCCATATTGGCCCCGGCCACTTTTCCCTGTTCTATTGCACATCCCCAAAGTCCGTCTATCTTACCCTGGAATTCGGTGCAGTCCCCCGCAGCATAAATATGAATGTTGTTTGTTTGCATTTGATCGTTTACGATAATGCCCGTCCCGACTTCCAGACCTGCCTCGCGGGCAAGCGCAATGTTCGGAATTGCTCCGATTGAATAGACAACATGCTCACAGGCGAGGATCGAGCCGTCTTCAAGTTCTATACCGTCTACACGGCTTGTGCCAATAATGCTTTTGACACCTTGCCCAAGTCTTACCTCTGCTCCGGATTCAACAGCTTTCCTCATCAATATTGCTGAGGATTGAGCATCCAGCTGCCGGGGCATAAGCCGCGGTCCGGCCTCAATAATAGAGACGGGATATCCGGCTTGGATAAGCGACCAGGCGGTTTCTAAACCCTGAATGCCCCCGCCGATAACACAAATCCGGTCCCCAATCTGCAAAGCGGCCTTGAACTTGTCCGCATCACATCTATCACGAATGTTATGAACGTTTGATAGAGAAGCGCCTTGCAGACTCAGCTTGCGGTTTGTGGCTCCTGTACACAGAAGAAGTTTATGGTACGCAATCGTCTGGCCGTCAGCGGTCATAACCGTTTTTTTTTCCGTATCAATGGAAGTAATTCGGGTATTTTCATGTACTTTAATTCTGTTTTCGTGGAACCATTTTTGTTTCTTAATCAATACTTTTTCACTGTGTAAATCTGTAAACAAACCTTTCGAAAGCTTTACCCTGTTGTACGGAAGGTCTGGCTCCTCCCCAAAAATGGATATTTGTGTTTTGTCATCATGATCTCTGATTGCTTTGGCTGCATATACGGAAGCAACCCCGCTGCCAACAATAACATAATGGTTGTATTTTTCCATATTTATCTTCCTCTCCTGATTTCGTTAAATACTAAGCAGCAGGTCTGAGACGAATTCGGCAGCATTTTTGATTTTTTTGATTTTGTCTTCCTCTTTTGGTGAAAAGCGTACACGCACAGGGAATTCCACATGGGTCATCCCGGTTGACTTGATTACGTTTGAGGTGCTTAGCACAGTCATATTCGTCTTATTCAAATAATCCTGAACTACTTCAATGGCTTCGCCGCTCCAACCGTAAGAGCCAAATGCTGCTGCAAGCTTCCCTTCCAGTTCCATATTCTGCATCTTCTGCAAAAAGATCTCCAATTTACCGGCCATATCTGCATATTTAGTTGAGCTGCCAATAAAGACGGCATCAGCAGCCCCGATGCTGGTTAAGATTTGAGTCTCGTCATTCTTATCTACATCCCACAAATCCACACTGATATTGTTTTCTTGAAAACAATCTCTCAGGATATGGGCCATTTTTTTGGTATTATTTCTAAGCGTTGCATATACAATGGTTACTTTCTTGTCGTCCTTTGTATCCGCACTGAGTTCAGCATACAAGCCGATGTATTTGGCAATATCACGCCGTAGTATAAAACCATGGGAAGGGGCAATGGTTTCGATCTCTAAATCCCGGATAGCTTCCAAAAGTGTCCGGACATATCTTCTGTGCGGATGGATAATTGCTCGGTAATATCCGATGAAATCCCCGGTGATATCATATCCTGCTTCATCTGCAAAGAAATGTTCCAGGGCTACGTGTGTGCTGAAAATATCGCAGGGAAACAATATTTTATCCTCTATACAGTAAGTAATCATTGTTTCTTCTGTGTGTAGATAAGGAGTTTCTTTAAAGAGAAGCGTCTTGCCTCCAATATCAAGCTGGTCTCCATCTTTGACCACAAGATAATTGCGGTGGTGAAGCTTGTACATTTGTTGAATTTCCGGTACAGCAATTTCCGTACAGACAATCGTGGCATTGATTGCCTTTGAGGCCAGTGCCGCCAGACCACCTGAATGATCAGGTTCGGTATGGTTAATGACAATATATTGGATATCAAGCGGATCTATTAATTCGGATATTTTTTCAGCGAACTCTCTTCCAAACTCTATGTCTACCGTATCAATTACCGTTGGTTTGCTGGTTTTAAGCAAATACGAATTATAGGTTGTACCTTTTGTTAAAAGAAGACGGTGGAAGGGAACCTCGCGGCAATCAATCTTTCCTACCCAGTAAATATCTTTGGACAACTTAATTTCAGTTTGCACTGGAATAACCTCCTGCTGATCATTTTAACGGCACCCTAATTCTACGCCTACTTGCTGGAAAAAAAGAGGATTCAAATCAAATTTTCCGAAATAACAAAATGGTTCCTTAGCGGAGTGAGATCTGATACGAAAAATAACCTTGTCAAGTTCAAGAATATCAGAAGAACAAATTTACTAAACGTATTATCAGGAAGAACAGGAGCAATAAATCCGAGATTTACTAAGGTTTGGTGAAATAAACGATGTCACAAGCGAAAAACTGTAATAGTTTGATTTGCATTGATCCTAATCACCTTTTTACCAAGAATACCGTATTATAATAGCCTTGTACTTGAATTAAATAAAGGAGGACCTATCATGACCTTTACTGCTCAAAGCAAAATCCGAGACATTGTCATACAGTTTCCCAAAGCAAGTGATTATTTTAAAACCCATAAAATTGACTTTTGCTGTGGAGGAAACAAGCCTTTGGAGGAAGTAGCAAAACAGCATGGACTGGATGTTAATGACCTTCTACGTGATATCCAGCACCTTCAGATGAAGAACTTTGAAAATCGGTCCGGTACGCCTGATCCTGCACATCTGTCTTCTACTGACCTTATTGATTTTATTGTGGACAAACACCACGCTTACTTGCGAGAGGAGCTTCCCCAGTTAGATACTTATGTAACCAAGGTGTTTCATGTTCACGGAGGAAATCATGTTCATCTGCAGGAAGTTTTCCGTTTATTTCGTGCTTTACGAACCGAACTGGAGCAGCATACCCTTAAGGAGGAGACTATTTCTTTTCCACAGATTCAATCCTACGAAAACAAACCGTCGGAAGAAAGTAGGAACCTGCTTGCTGACACGATCAGGGAACTGGAGAAAGAGCATGATGAAGCGGGCCACTTGCTTAAAGAAATCCGCCGCGTAACTTCCGGCTTTACATTACCTGAAGGCGCCTGCACCACTTACCAGATCACTTACCACCGTCTAGAGGAATTGGAATCTATGACTTTTGAGCATGTGCATTTAGAAAATAATATTCTTTTTCCACGGTATATTGAGTAATCGGTAATTCGATGAGACAAATACAAAGGAAAGCCCACCGGAGAACGGTGGACTTTGACCTGCAAGAATGTCACTTTGAAAAGTGGCTGTCCTAAAAGTTATTGAAGTGCCCCCGTCAAGTAGACAGAAATAAAATAACATCTATTATAAAGCCTTAGTTCGAACTTTCACCCGGACTAAGGCTGGTTTAATTTGTTTACAGTATTGATATTAATAATCATTCTCAGTGTATTCCAAAATAATTACCTATCATTACATGATAAGTAGATAGTCCCAGTGTGGAAGAGATGCAGTTGGCAAGAATTTGTTTCCATACTTTCATTGTTGAATGATATCTATAATTCCAAATAGGGTAATAATGACGCCGACTGCCAAATGAAAAATGTCTCCTTTAGTTTTTCGCATATTATCCCTCCCAAAAAAATACATATTCAATGCTTTTATTAAAGTATTTAGATATTTGATAAGCCAAAATGAGTGACGGATTATATCTACCGTTCTCAATAGATATGATTGATTGGCGTGAAACCCCTAATATTTGTGCCAGTTTCTCTTGTGATATCCCCCTCTCTTCACGCAGCTCTCTCACCCTGTTCTTCAAAAAGACACACCACCATTTCCAATAAGTCGATTTATCGATCATCCCCACTAAAAAAGATATTTTTGCTTAGACCAACAACCGGGAATTCTGACCATAAAACTGGACTATTTTTTAATTCCAAAAAATGCCCCTCCTTTTGAGGACAAAATGTAAAATACCCGTTTATTGAAGATGTTACACTCGACCTGGAGGGGATTTTTTGTAGAATGACAAAAGAAAAGAAGTTTCAAAGTAAGACCTTTTCACTCCCAATGACATTTACCGGCTATGTCCTCTTATGAACAACAAAACCAATTACATAAAATAATAGTGCCGGGAAGAAAAACATCGTATACACTGCAGCATCACTAGAGATAAGCCCATTTCTATACAACAATAATAATACAAACAAACTTACAACGGATATCGCATAGGAATAGTAGCCTGCTTTTTCTTTCACATAACGAATTCTCTCGTCATATTCTCCATCTTTATAGGTGATTCCTGTGAAAATTGCCGATATGCCAATAAATAGTGTAAATATATTCTCATAATTCACCTGTTTGAAGATATCTGTAATTCCAAATAGGGTAATGATGATGCCGACTGCTAAATGAAAAATTTCTCCTTTCGTTTTCTGCATGATTTATTCCTCCCAAAATATAATGTACTTTCATTAAAGTATTTGAAAATTGACAAACCAACTAGATTCCTCGTTATAGTACCCTCTTCACGCGGCTCCTCGCCACATTAATAAAAAACCACTTTTTTCTTCCATTAGATATATATGTATTGTAAATGATTCATTTTCAATTTGTCAAGTTACCTTTACACCAAGCATCATTCGGAGACAACCTTGCCAAAATGAACACACCCCTAAGGGATAGCATCGGCTTCACGCAAGGCGTTTCCAATGTCCGCTTTAGGGGCGTACTTTAGGGGTGCATATTTTTAAACGTTCAAGTTTTATTTAGGCAGTTGTTCGTACAACTGTATTTCTTTACGGTAGACTGTTTCGTCGTCATGAGGATTCATTACCCGGATCTCTACTTCCCACTTCCCATCGAAAGGCAGGAAAGCCCCTTCGGCTTTATAGCTGTACAGCTTAAATCCGGGGAAAGAAATATCCTGTTCGGACTGTTCCGTCCTGTTGAGAAGAACCTCAATAGGGGCAAGCCCTTCTTCCCTGTCACCGGTCGCGTTCCTGTTTTCTTTATATTTCAGAATAAATTGAACCCGTTTCGGTTCACCCATGGACTCAGGCAGCCAGACTTTTGTCATAAACTTGTTGACTCCAGGGGCATTTGGGGTGATGGAAGCGGTCATATGAATCTGTTCCCCCATCTCATGCCAGTATAAAGGTTCGTTGGATGGTGTGGGAGAAGTGTACGTCAGAAATCCAACAATCCCGATTATCCCCAGCATAAGTGTAAAATCCACTCTCAACCACTGCTTCAGGGAGGGTTCCCCTTTTTTCTTCATATACATGCGGATGAAGGCCGCAACGATAATGACAATTAGGACAAGTCCAGTTTTGACTAAAAGCAGCACTCCCCAAGTAGTATACAGCAAGTAACGGAAACTTGGCAGAAATAAGAAAGTAGAAAGAATACCTGTAGCTGCCAAAATCAAAATACTGATGAGGGCCGCTTTAGAAAAGCGGGACAAATAGGGCAGGACCAGTTCTTTTTGTTTGCGCCAGAGCACAAAAGCAAGCAGCAGGCCCCCCGTCCAGAACGCGGCAGCGATCAAATGGATACAATCGCTTGCGATGGTTACCGGGCGCGGAGTATACACAGCCGCATGGCCGGTTGACCCTTTTGTAATGAGCAGGGCCAGAACCCAGGCAATATCCGTCCACTTGTTGCGGCCCAGCAGAACAAATCCGGCAAGGGACAGGATAAAGGTGATCAGCCAGCTGAGTCCTACGCTTGTACGGACTATTAGAGTACCCAGATCGGCAAGCCCTCCTTGCCCCAGCAAAGTCTCTAAATGGGTGGATATTACCAGAAGCAGGGCAACCAAATGAGCCCGCTGCAGATTTAGCGTCCAGAAAGATAATTCTTTCCTCAAGGACCCCGGTTCTACCCCGGACATTCTCAGCCAGATCAGCCATCCGGCCAAGGAAAGAAGCGTAAAATACCAGAGTCCTCTTGACAGATTTTGAATTAGCTGGCCGGAAGTTCCGCCTCCATGATGATGACCGCCCGAATTGGGGGTATTCCCCTGCTGGCCGGATGGCGGAGCATTGTTTTGTGCAGTCTCTCCGATCGTAATGGGGTAACTTCCGGTTACCGGATGCCCGTCAGCAGAAATAATGTGATACGACACAACATAAATTCCGTCTTTCAGTTTAGGCAGCTGCAGTTCCAGACCGGTCCGGTCACTAGACATAACCGCCTGATTATCTGTGGCGGACTTCCCGTTCTGGTCCAGTACTTTGATATAATAAAGGCCGTCTTCCAATCTTTCGTTAAAGATTAAGGATATCCGCCCGGGCGGTTCCTTGAACACGCTGTTCTGTTCAGGTTCGGCTTTCAGCAAAGAAGCATGGCCATATGTCATTTGCGGGGACCAGTTCCAAAGCAGTATCCCTGCGAACAAAATAAGCATCCAGGCATGCAAACGCTTTAGCAGCTTTTTGTTTCTGTTCATTCCAACCTCCGGATCTTACAATCGTTATCCATCAAGTATAAGTCAATAACATTTTTCACAACAAGGACAGACATGACAATTCTATAAAAAAAACATAAAAAAAGCCAGACGTAAAACGGTCCCTTTCTTACAAGGAAACAAAAAAAGAAACAGCGACGGCTGCCACTGTTCTTTATGCCTGCTTTACTTTTTCTCTTGTTTTGGCAATGATTTTCCGTATACTGTCTTCCGATAAATGGTACTTATGAATTAATTCCACCATAGTGGAGCCATTCTGATACATCCGGTAAATCTCTCTGTTTCTTCGTTCGATCACAAGGCGGGTCCCATTATTCTCGCCCCACCCGGCTCTGCGGTTTTCTTTTTTAGGAATATAAATAATTTCGCCCTGTATATAGTCTTGCAGTTGCTTTAACAGACTGGGCGGCAGGATATCTTTACCGTTCTTATAACTCATGGATGAAACCCTCCTCATTGTAGCAATAGCTCGTTTCAATCAGGTACTGAGCAACTTTGCCGAGGGGTTTCATCTCCCTACTTTTTATTTCAAAAAGGAAATAAAAAAACACGATAGCCAAATCTGGATCGTGCCTGAACGTTGTATGTATAGAAAACCTATACAGACAGGTATACGGTTATTCCAGATCAGATATTCGGCTAGGGATGAAACACCTCGGATTGGAAAAATACGAAATTGGGTGTCATTCTCATTGTAAAACTCTCCTTTCGTTCAAATTTAGATACTTCCATTATATGGGCAATAAAACAAACTGTCTAGAAGAAAACTAAGGGAGAGGCCTTTCGGCCTCCCTGCATCCAATGATTTCCGCAGGTTAAACGGAAATCACCTCGTGTTGGATGATCAATGCCATCGCCTCCTTTCAAAAGGATTAAGCCGGCTTGCACCTTTATTTTACTTATGCCTCCTCCCTTCATCAAGTGAAAGAACAACTATAACTATTCTCTCCGGAAGAAACAGGCTCCGGACAGGAATACATCATGTTTGTTTTGGTTTATGTCAGGTATGATATCCGGTAATGGGATATTTTTTTGCAGCTTATTTAAAGAAAGCAGGATTTTTCGATTTTTCCCAGAAGAATAAATAATAGTAAATATTTTTGTTTCAAAAGGATAACATCCGCTTTTCAGGTTCTGTCTTTATTATGAAGAGGTGAGATACGATGTTTGAGATGCTGATCTGCCAGAAAAACAAAGTGAAAGTCGCTTGCGGCGCGGACATCATGGTGGGAATTATATCCTCCTATTATGAACAGTTTCAGTTAATCAAAGTAAACAACGTGCTGCTCCCCATTGAACACATTCATTGGATCGAAGTGCTGGATGAAGACCTTGAATGCACTCCTATGAACACCCCCCCTTTCCAAACTTGCGTCCGGTTGGTCAATTGTTTGCCCCCCTATAACCCGGTCAACCAAGAAAGAACGGGCAAACCTGCTTCCCCGAGATGAGAGTCCTGTAAAGGAAAACGACTTCACCTTTCTTATAAAAGACAGTGGTCGCTTTCCGGTGAGTGTCCCATTAAAAAATAAGCGAAACACTCTCTGAAGAACTTCGGCTCTTGCTGTGTTCGGTCCAGGGAGTGTTTTTTGTTGATAAGGAAAACGTTTGAATTTCATACAGCCGTCTTGTACGATACACAAAAGAAAAAGCTTGTACTTATCCGGACAAAAGAACCGAGAGGAGGATCTGCCATGAATTTGCGAAAACTGAAGCTGCTGTGCATATTTTTGCCGGCTGCAGTTATTGGCGGATTTGAATATATCCGGCATGAATTTATGCTGAATCTGTTGTCCATGGAAACGGGTAATGTCTACATAACACTAATGACCCTGCTTCTCTCCTATTTCTTTACTGCGTGGATGTTTGAACAGATTGAGAAAAGCAACCAGAGCCTCGCCGAGGAAAAAACAAAACGGGCGGTATATGAGGAAAGAGAACGTTTTGCCAACGAGCTTCATAATAATCTGGCCCAAACGCTGTTTTTTCTCAATGTAAAGCTTAAACAGGGTAAAATTGAGGAGGCCAGGGCCGCTGTTTCGGAAATCGATAACGATTTAAGACAAGCCATTTTTAATTTGCGTACACTTCCGGAAGAAGGCACTTCCTTAAAAGACCGGTTAAGCAAATGGCTCACGGACTGGGAAACCTTGTCCGGCATTGATGTAGAGACAAGGATCGGCCTCCCTGAAAGGGTATTTGCCCCGGCTGAAGAAGTGCTATTGTTTGGTATTGTTCAGGAAGCTTTCACAAATATCCGTAAACATTCCGAAGCAACAAAAGCCTGCCTTTCTCTTCAAGGAGGGAAAGACAACTGGTCTCTGGAAATCCGGGATAATGGGAAAGGATTGCTGAATATTCCGAGTTCCCATAAGCATTATGGAATCCCTATGATGCAAAAAAAAGCAAATGAATTAGGTGCCTGCTTTACCCTTACAGCCCCGGACGGGGAGAAGGGAACCCGCCTGCATCTTTATCGAGAAAAGGAGTGCTGGTTATGAATTACCGTGAACCTTACCGGGTACTGCTTGCGGATGACCATCCGCTGGCCCGGCAGGCCGTGCTTAGCCTGCTGGAAGAGGATGCGATATTTACGGTTGTAGGGGAAGCCCGTCACGGGGAAGAAGCTATCCTCTTATCTTCTCAGCTCAAGCCGGATTTGGTGCTGTTAGATATTAACATGTCCCCAATGAACGGCCTGGATGCCCTCCGTCTGATCAAACAGAAGCAGCCCCACATTAAGGTCGTCATGCTTACGGTATCAGATAATGTCGCAGATTTGTTTACCGCAGTCCAATTTGGGGCCCAAGGCTATCTGTTAAAAAACATGGATCCCGATGAATGGCTGCTATACCTGCATGCCCTCCTGGATGATAACTCTGAGGTAGCCCGGAAGATGGCGGACCGTATTATGAGCCAGTTCAGATCACCGGTTAAAGGAACGGAACAGGACCCGAGTCCTTCTGTACTGACAGCCAGGGAAACCGAGATCGTCGCCCATGTATCTAAAGGGTATAACAACAAACAAATCGCCCTCCGCCTTTCCATATCCGAAAATACCGTAAAGAATCATATGAAGAATATTTTGGATAAACTTAATCTGGAAAACAGGGTCCAGTTGACAGCCTATGCAGTTAAACATCAACTGACGTATTATGGGCATATTTCCGAGTAAAAATAGCCCGGTTGAGCCATACATCCCCCTCTTCACTTCGTGTAAAGTGAGTAAATGGAAGCCAAATTGAAAGGACTGTGTATATTGCAATGAAAAAAATCACAATGTATCTTTGCGCTTTACTTATGAGCGCCTTTCTTTTTGCCGGTACCGCCAGTGCCCATGTGACGGTTTCGCCAAACGAAGCCATACAGGGTTCCTATCAAAAGTTTGTAGTCAAGGTTCCAACTGAAAAAGAAATCCCTACCACCCAGGTGAAAGTTAAATTCGATATATCCAATGTGGAGGTATCTTCCTTTGAGCCAAAGCCGGGATGGACCTACGAAACAGCCAAGGACGAACAAGGAAATATTACGGGTGTCACCTGGAAGGCCCAGGGAGACGGTATTAAAAAAAATGAATTTGCGGAATTCAGCATGCAGGGAAAAATTTCCGACAATGCGGCCTCCATCACTTGGAAAGCCTATCAGACATATTCGGATGGAAGTATTGTAGAATGGACCGGAGCTGAAGGCTCTGACAAACCTGCTTCTATCACGAAAGTACAGCCTAAGCCCGCAGGAGCAACGAAGGATAGCCACGGAAACACCCAGCTTTCAGCTCCTGCCGCTCCTGAACAAGCCGCAGGCAGCGCTACGAATACTCCGCTGTATCTTTCCATAGCAGCCCTTGTCGTGAGCGTACTCGCCCTTTTGATCTCTATATTTAAAAAGAAGGCCTGATCATCTCTTCACATGAAAAAACCGGCTGGCTGGAGCCTGGAGCAGCCGGTTTTTTGTTAAGCCTCAAGTACTTTTATAAGGCTGTTTCACTTTTTGCAGCCTTAGCGCGTTAAGTACAACGCTCACGGAACTGAGAGCCATGGCCGCCCCTGCCAGCCATGGAGCCAGAAAGCCTGCAGCGGCAACCGGAATGCCAACCGTATTGTAGGCCAAGGCCCAGAACAGGTTCTGCCTGATATTAACCATCGTACGGCGGCTCATGAACAGTGAATCCGCAATTGCATGGAGATCGCCCCGCATCAGTGTAATATCTGCGGCTTCGATGGCCACATCCGCTCCGGTTCCCACGGCCATCCCGATATCGGCGGCCGCAAGAGCAGGAGCATCATTGATGCCGTCCCCCACCATCGCTACACGAAAGCCTTGTTCCTGAAGCCGCTTCACCTCATCTGCTTTACCTTCGGGAAGCACTTCCGCCCGTACTTCTTCAATCCCAACCTGGCGGGCAATAGCTGTGGCCGTCCGTACATTATCTCCGGTTATCATCATGATATGAAGTCCCATCCCATGAAGCCTTCGGATAGCGGAAGCTGAGGTTTCCTTCACTGTATCAGCGGCAGCGATTATCCCGGCGAACGTACCGTCTACTGCTCCCAGCATGGCTGTTTTCCCCGCTTCTTCCAGCTTGCTCAATGTATCCTCTGCCTGTTGAATATCGGCCCCTAGTTGTTCCATTAAACGGCGGGTACCTACCGCTACCTTATGTCCGTTGACGGTGGCAAGAATACCGTGTCCCGGCACTGCTTCAAACGTTTCCGGTTCAATCAGACAAATACCCCTCTCCTCAATTCCGGTAACAATAGCCTGCGCAAGAGGATGCTCGGAACGTTTTTCGGCAGATCCGACAAGTTCCAGAAATGTTCCCTCGTTGAAGCCGTCAATAGGGATGACGTCTGTCAGTTCGGGTTTCCCTTTGGTCACAGTTCCCGTCTTATCCAGCACAATCGTATCGACTGCCTGCGCCGTTTCGAGAACGTCTCCTCCTTTGAACAGGACTCCCCATTCAGCTGCACGGCCGGATCCGGCCATAATGGAAGTCGGGGTTGCGAGCCCTAATGCGCAAGGACAGGCAATAACAAGAACAGCAATAGCTTTTTCCAAAGCAACGGCGAAATCCCCAGGGGAGACAAAGATATACCAGATGAGAAACGTGAGGATAGCAATCCCTACTACAATCGGCACAAAAATACCTGAAATGGTATCGGCAATCCGCTGGATAGGAGCTTTAGCCCCCTGAGCCTGTTCTACCACTTTTACAATTTGAGCCAGTGCCGTGTCTTTTCCTACTTTTGTAGCTTTCATCCGCAAGGAACCGTTCCTGTTGATGGTAGCTCCAATGACCGTACCGCCCGCTTCTTTCTCCACCGGAATACTCTCTCCTGTGAGCATGGATTCATCCACACTGGATGAACCGCTAATAACTTCCCCGTCTACAGGAATTTTTTCACCCGGCCGAACCATAATTTCATCACCGGCAACTACTTCTTGAATGGCAATCTCGATTTCCTTACCGTCTCTGATTACTACAGCCGTCTTAGCCTGAAGGCCAAGCAGGGATTGAATGGCTTCCGAGGTTCTGCCTTTGGCTAAGGCCTCGAATAATTTGCCCAGGAGGATTAATGTAATCAGAATCGCACTTGTTTCAAAATATAATTCCGGAGCGTGATGACTGTTTGATCCGGCTGATAGAATCGTTTGGTAAAGACTATAAAAATAGGCGGAAGATGTCCCCAGTGCTACCAGAACATCCATATTCGCGCTTTTATTTCGGAGTGCTTTGTAGGCCCCCACATAAAACTGTGCTCCAATAATAAACTGAACAGGCGTTGCCAGAATAAGCTGAATCCAGGGGTTCATTAATATATCTGGTGTCCATATCCAGGAAGTCCACTGAAAATGGCCAACCATGGTCCACAGCAAAGGAACGGAGAACAGCGCCGAAAAAAGCAGCTTCATTTGTTTGCGGCGGATCTCTTGCATTTTATGATCCGTCTTGTCCTCTTCTCCGGCTTTCGGTTCGGCTTGATAACCAAGCTGACTGACCTTATCCAGGATGTCCTTTTCCGTAACCGCTCCTTCATAGTATTCGACAGCAGCTGTTTCAAGGGCCAGGTTCACATTTGCCCCGGCAATGCCGGGCATCCGGTTCAGGCCTTTTTCTATCCGGTTTGCACACGCGGCACAGGTCATGCCGGATATATTGAATTCCGTTTTTTTCTTAACCACTCCGTACCCCAGGTTATGGATTTTTTGTTTCACTTCCTCCACTTTAATCTGTCCGGGATCATAAATGACAGTTGCTTTCTCTAAAGCCAGGTTCACATTTGCCTCCTTCACCCCCGGCATTTTACTTACGGACTTCTCAATACGGCCTGCACACGCGGTACAAGTCATCCCCGTTACTTCCAGCGTAATTTGTTTGTCGCTCATGGCACTACCTCCCAGTATACCCCCCTACCCTATATTGAAGGGGTAAAAAATCCGGCATGCCCTGTCAGGGCTTCCGGTAGTGTAAGGATCTCTTTATTTCACGTCGTAACCTTGTTCTTCAATGGCTTCTTTGATCGTTTCAAGATTAGCTTTCCCGGCATCATATTCCACTTCAACAGACTTGGTTTCGAGGCTCACTTTGGCCTTGCCACCCGCTTCCTTGACCGCTCCCTCGACTGATTTGACACAATGCCCGCAAGACATGCCTTCCACTTGCAAAGTTACTTTTTCCATGTTTATCTCTCCTTTTACAGTTATTTTATCAGTTTGTTTACGGTAATGAGGAGTTCGTCAATCACTTCAGGCTCCCCATTTTGAATCCGGTTTATGACGCAGCTTTTCATATGATGCTCCAGCAGCAGCTTTCCAACGCCATTGAGGGCAGATTGGATGGCAGCGAGCTGGTTGAGTACATCATCGCAATAAGTATCTTTCTCAATCATTCCTTTAACGCCCCGGATCTGTCCCTCAATCCGGTTCAATCTGGTTACGAGGCTATTCTTTGTCTTATCCGAATGATGGCTCTTGCGTTCCAGCTTCGGTGATTCATTCGCATGCTCCATACTTCATCCCTCCCTCGTTTCCAATTGTACTATACCCCCCTACCCTATGTAAAGAGATTCTTTTTCTATCATCCGTCTTTTCTTTCGTAAACTTCAAAGTAATACGTATAAGGATTTCGTTCATCCTTGATTCCCTGCTCGGAAGAGATTTTTACCCATTCCGAAGGAGAAATGTCCGGAAAAAAGGTGTCCGCCTCAAACGTTTCCTCAATCCGGGTGATATACAGCCGGTCCGCACGCGGCCAGAGAAGCCGAAAAATCTCCGCTCCTCCGATTACAAACACTTCCTCCGTAGACGAAACGGCAAGGGCTTCCCGGGGAGAATGAACCACCGTACATCCTTCTGCACGGTACCCCTTATTTTGGGTTAAAATTATATTTTTTCTTCCCGGCAGCGGTTTACCAATAGATTCATAAGTCTTGCGTCCCATGATAATATCTTTTCCCATCGTGACCCGTTTAAAATATTTCAGATCTTCGGGCAAATGCCAGGGAAGCTGATTACGGACACCGATCCCCCGCTGTCTGTCCATAGCTAACATATAAGAAAGCATGTGATTGTCCCTCCTTATTTTCCCGCCGGTTGTTCTGCACGATTCCTCCGGGCTTTATACAGCTACCGGAGCTTTAATAGACGGATGCGGATCGTACCCTTCCAGGCGGATATCCCCCACCACAGCATCAAATACAGAAGAAACCTCCGGATTAATATAAAGGCTTGGCAGCTGTTTAGGTTCACGGCTGAGCTGAAGCTTTACCTGGTCTACATGATTGGAATAAATATGAGCGTCACCCAGCGTGTGAATGAATTCTCCCGCCTCAATCCCGCATTCGTGGGCAATTAAATGGGTGAGCAAAGCATAACTGGCTATATTGAAAGGAACCCCCAGGAAAATATCCGCACTCCGCTGATACAATTGACACGATAACCTGCCCCGTGTCACATAGAACTGAAACAGGGTATGGCAGGGCGGAAGAGCCATGGACGGAATATCTTCGGGATTCCAGGCAGAGACAATCAGCCTCCGGGAATCAGGATTAATCTTGATGGTATTTATGATATCCCGCAGTTGGTCGATGGTTTGGCCGTTAGAGGTTTTCCATGCCCTCCATTGTTTCCCGTATACATTTCCCAAATCCCCGAATTCCAGGGCAAATTGCGGGTCCTTCAGAATTCGTTCCGTAAACTTATTCATCTGCTCTTCATATTGAATCCGGAAGACTTCATCCCTTTGAGAGCGGAGGCCGAAATCCGTCATATCCGGCCCCTGGTAGCTAGAACTTTCCACATAATGTTTAAAAGCCCACTCATCCCAAATGTGGTTATTATGTTCAAGTAAATATCGTATATTGGTATCTCCCTTGATAAACCAAAGCAGTTCACTGACAATCAGCCGGAAAGGTATCCGTTTGGTCGTAAGCAGCGGAAACCCTTCCTGAAGGTTAAATCTCATCTGATACCCAAAAAGAGAGACCGTTCCTGTACCGGTGCGATCCTCTTTTACTTCTCCGTGCTCCAGTACGTGGCGGCAAAGTTCCAAGTAAGCCTGTTCGTTTTTACTCATAAAAGTCTCCTGCTCCTTCCATCTTCTTGCTACTTAATCTGGTTGTCTATAATATTGGCAAATCATCTGATTCTTGTAAAAAGTCTTCAACTTCCTGCCTGCACGGAATGGAACTTTGGGCGCCTTCCTTCGTTACGGCTATGGCAGCAGCCGAAGCAAAACGGAGGCTTGCCTCCATGGATTGTCCTGAAGTTCTTGCTGCGGCCAGTGCTCCGATAAAAGTATCTCCGGCAGCAGTAGAATCTACTGTTTTGACGGAAAAGGCCGGCTGCTTTATCAGATTGCCGCTCTTGTCCTTATATACGCATCCTTACCGTACCGGACAAGGAAGCCGCAACCGCCTGATTGGCCTCCTTACCTCCGGGGCAATAGCTTGTCTTCATCGCCGGAGTTGTCTCTCCAGGCTTTGGAAAGTTCCGAACCTGCTGTACCAAGTCCATATTTAAGCTGCCAATCACCGATATCTTCCCACTTATCGCCAATTTTTCCACCTCCATACTGCCCGTTCGAATAAAAAGTCCTTCTTATTTTAGCATTGAAAGGGGCTTTGAGCTAATATGAAAAAACTGCCGGATAAAAGGTTAAAACCCTTCACACGGCAGCTTTCTTTGAACAAAACTCTTTATGACATACAAGAAAACCAGCTTTCCTTCAAGATCCGGATCACAATATCCAAAGCAAGTTTAGTAGCGTACTTGCATTCTTCCAATCCTTCAAATTCTATGGACTGCCTGAAGATAAAACCCGTGGTTCTCGACGCTTGTTGTGATTCCGTACGTTTTTATGATATTTCGGCTTATTTCACAATTAAAACAGGAATCTTGGCCCGCTGTACAACGTTATGGCTGACGCTTCCCAAAATAAATTCGCGGATAGGACCGAGCCCGCGGCTTCCCATCACAATCAAATCATAATTGCCTGCTTCCGCATGTTTCAGAATCTGCTCGGCCGGGTTCCCTTTGAGCAGTTCCACTTTTACCGGATTAGGAAGCTTTTTAAGCTCCTCCCTAATTTCCTGGAGCATTTGTTTGGTTTCTTGTTCAATTTCTTCTTCATAAGTCGGCGGAGCCACTACAAAAGCAGATCCCATAATGGAGGAAGGCAGATACATCACATGAATGACCTCAAGAGCAATATCCGGATCTCTTTTGGCATACTCTGCCGCTTTTTTTAAAGCCTTTTTGGAAAGATTAGACCCATCATAAGCTACTAGGACTTGTTGGAAACACATTATTCTTCATCTCCCTTCGTAACAGAAGACCCTGTTTCTCACTGAATAACTTTGACTGCGGCCTGATAATCTCCTTCCGTTCCCGAAAGGATTCCTTGAACTTTTTATGAAGTTCAAAATGATAATAAAAAAGCCCCTTTAGCAGGAAAAACACTTTGGCAGCAGTCTTATTCCAAATCCTAAAGGGACTCTAGCAATATGTGGCTTTTGGCCCGCGGGTTTTATTCTCCGTCGGTAAATGCCTGGTATTGCTCAGCCGTAAGCAGTTCCTTCAAAGCTTCGGGACCGGATACTTCTACCTCTGCAAGCCAGCCATCTTCATAAGGGTTCGTATTTGCCACTTCCGGAGAAGTTTCCAGAGTCTTGTTTACACTCTTTACCACACCGTTCACGGGACAGAAAATATCCGATACGGTTTTAACAGACTCTACGCTTCCAATGCTCTCATCAGCAGTCACGTTAGCCCCTTCCTGCGGAAGCTCCACAAATACGATATCTCCCAGCTGTGCCTGGGCAAAATCGGTAATTCCGATGCGCACCAGATTATCGGACAGTACTTTCACCCATTCATGTTCTTTGGTATATAACAGATCAGGTAACACTTGGCTCACTGCACTAATCTCCCCTCTGCTTGTTCAAAGTTTGATTTAAGAGTAATCCAACGAAAAGACCAAAGTCAAGTCATATTGTATATTACGGATCTCTGTTAAAGAAAGATCTATTGACAAATGGTCCCAGAAAGGCATAATAATAAAGATAGTATGATTGCTTACACAATCACAAATCGGGCGAATGAAGGTGCAGGGAGAGATTGCGCATGGACGTAACGCCGAAGGAGTAAGCCCAGCGGGGTGAATCTCTCAGGCAAAAGGACCTGTACCGGACGCATCTCTGGAGAGTTCTGCTGCCGCTTTTTATACGCTAAAATCGCCTGCCCGGCAGACAGAAAAAGCTGGGGGGCAGAGTAACAGCAGCAAGACTGGAGCAGACACCAACGGGGAAACTTGACCGCGGGCATCCCCTGCCCGTGGTGAAGGTAACTCTCAGGTAACAAGGACAGAGCAAAAAGTATGTCTTATTTGGACTGTATACTTTCTGCTCTTTTTTTGCGTGCATCGAATTTATCTTCTTTTGTTTGGAACGTGCTTTTTTCCCCGAATCAGATGGATATCTGATCAATGAAACGGTTAAATCTTTTTCAAATACGCTAAAGCAAAGGATGATTTTATGTTAAAACGAACTCCCCTCTACCCCGTTTACGAGCAGTACGGTGCAAAACCGATTGATTTTGGCGGCTGGGAACTGCCTGTACAATTCTCCGGCATTCAAAGGGAGCATGAGGCTGTCCGCAGCCATGCCGGACTTTTTGACGTTTCCCACATGGGCGAAGTGTTCGTTTCCGGCCCTGATTCTCTATCCTTCCTTCAACATCTGACTACCAACGATTTAAGCAAAATTCAAGACGGACAATGTCAATATACCCTTATGTGCTATCCGGACGGAGGAGTGGTCGATGATCTTTTAATTTACCGTCTTAGTGAACACAAATATATGGCGGTTATCAACGCCTCCAATATTGAAAAAGACCTTGAATGGATACAGCAGCATAATAAGTCGGGAGTAAAACTCGATAACGTTTCTGACCGGACCGCACTTCTCGCTCTTCAAGGACCGCTTGCCGAAACTGTACTGATGAAGCTGGTGGAACCGGGTCAACATGAGAAAATCCGTGAGCTGAAGCCCTTCCGTTTCGTCCAGGATGTCACCGTTAGCGGGAAGCGTGCCATTCTTTCCCGGACCGGATATACCGGAGAGGACGGATTTGAGCTGTATGTGGAAAGCGGTGATGCGGTTTACCTGTGGAACGAACTGCTGCGGGTCGGGGAACCCGAAGGGCTGATTCCTGCGGGCCTGGGTGCACGCGATACACTTCGTTTCGAAGCTCGGCTTCCCCTATATGGACAAGAGCTCTCTGCTGATATTTCACCACTTGAAGCCGGTTTATCTTTCTTCGTCAAGCTTGACAAAGGAGATTTTATCGGACGGAAAACGCTTTCCGCACAAAAAGAGCAGGGTGTTCCCCGCAAGCTGGCAGGTGTGGAATTACTGGAACGGGGTATTCCCCGGAGCCATTATCCGGTATATGCAGACGGTAAACAAATCGGGGAAATCACTACAGGTACCCAATCCCCAACCCTGAAAAAAAGTGTGGGGCTTGCTTTAATCGACAGTGCTTACTCGGCCCTGGATACTGAGCTGTATGTAGAGATTCGCGGCAGGCAGATAAAAGCTAAAGTAGTCAAAACCCCATTCTATAAACGGGCAGGCAAGTGACCTTCCAAGACACAGACGAAGAGAGGAGATCGAACCGATTATGTTGCACCGATATTTACCGATGACAGAGCAGGATCAGACCGATATGCTAAAAACAATCGGCATCACTTCCATTGATGAATTATTCGCAGATATCCCCGAGGAAATCCGTTATAAAGGACGACTCCGGGTTTCCGAAGCCATGGACGAACAGGCTCTCCTTCGTTATATGCACCGTCTTGCCGGGAAGAACGCCGATACTCAGCGGCATACTTCTTTCCTTGGAGCCGGTATTTATGATCACCATCTTCCGGTCATCATTAATCATGTAATTTCCCGTTCTGAATTTTATACAGCCTATACGCCTTATCAGCCTGAAATCAGCCAGGGAGAACTTCAGGCCATCTTTGAATTTCAATCTTACATTTGTGAATTGACCGGCATGGCTGTTGCCAATGCTTCCATGTATGACGGTCCGACCGCACTTGCGGAAGCGGGTGCACTCGCCGCCTCCGCAACCGGACGCCGCCGGGTCGTGATCTCCCGCTCCGTTCATCCGGAAGCAAGAAAGATCCTAAGGACTACCGCCCGCGGGTTGAATCTTGATATCGCCGAGATTCCGGTCAAAGGCGGGGTTACCGACCTGGAATCACTCGCTTCCGCGATTAGCAGCGATACTGCTGCCGTAATCGTACAATCACCGAATTTCTTCGGGTGTATCGAAGATATCAGGGCTGTGGAACCGCTGATCCACCAGGCAGGGGGACTGCTTGTGGTGAGCGCCAACCCGCTTACACTCGGACTTCTGGAAGCACCGGGCAAGCTAGGAGCCGATATTGTAGTCGGAGATTGTCAGCCGCTTGGCATTGCCGCTTCACTGGGCGGTCCGACCTGTGGTTACTTCTCCGTCACAAACAAGTGGATGCGCCGTATGCCGGGGCGGATCGTCGGCCAGACTGTCGACCGCGACGGAAAGCGTGGTTTCGTGCTTACCCTGCAAGCCAGGGAACAGCACATCCGCCGTGAGAAAGCGACAAGTAACATTTGTTCAAACCAGGCACTTCTGGCCCTTTGTGCCTCGGTCTATCTGTCCGCTATGGGCAAACAGGGGATTCAAGAGGTGGCCAGGCTGAATGTACAAAAGGCCCATTATGCAGCCGCCAGACTCGAAGAAGTAACTGGTATCAGCCTTGCTTTCAAGGAAGACAGTTTCTTTAATGAATTCGTGATCAAATTGCCGGAGGGAACAGATTTAACCGCCCTTAATCTGAAGCTGCTGGAAAAAGGTTTCATCGGCGGCTACGATCTGGGGCTGGACGATCCCGCTCTGAAGCATCACATGCTGATTGCCGTAACTGAGCAAAGGACAAAAGAAGATATCGATCAATTTGCGCAAGCATTGGAGGGTCTGCTATGAGCGAGAACAAACACGACAAAGCGCTTATTTTTGAAATGAGCAGCCCGGGCCGGGTAGGATATTCCCTTCCTGACTGCGATGTTCCGGAACAGGATTTGGACAGCCTGATCCCGAAAGCTTTGCAGCGAGAGAAACCTGCTGAGCTTCCTGAAGTATACGAAGTGGATGTCATCCGCCATTATACTGCCTTGTCCCGTCGTAACTTCGGAATTGATAATGGTTTTTATCCGCTTGGCTCTTGTACGATGAAATATAACCCTAAAATTAATGAGGATGTAGCCCGCATTGCCGGATTTGCCCATATTCATCCTTATCAGCCTGAAGAATCCATACAGGGAGCGCTTGAGCTTCTATACAATCTGCAGCAGGATCTTGCCGAGATCACGGGCATGGATCAGGTTACGTTGCAGCCTGCTGCCGGGGCACACGGAGAATGGACGGGATTGATGATGATCCGCGCTTATCATGAAAGCCGTAGAGAAAAGCGGACCAAAGTCATCGTTCCGGATTCCGCTCACGGGACGAATCCTGCCAGTGCTTCCTCCGCAGGCTTTGATACGGTGACGGTAAAATCAAACGAACGCGGACTTGTAAATCTGGATGAGCTTAAGACCGTAGTTGGTCCGGATACGGCAGCCCTGATGTTGACTAATCCGAATACACTGGGACTGTTTGAAGAAGATATAACGGAGATTGCCCGAGTAGTCCATGAAGCCGGAGGCCTCCTGTACTATGACGGGGCTAACGCCAACGCTATTATGGGTATCACCCGTCCCGGAGACATGGGCTTCGATGTGGTTCACATGAACCTGCACAAAACGATGAGTACCCCTCACGGCGGCGGGGGGCCCGGTGCCGGTCCTGTCGGGGTAAAGAGCAGACTGATCCCGTATCTTCCCGCACCAATCGTAGATAAAAGAGAGGACGGAACTTTCTATCTCAATTCCGATTTTCCCGAGTCTATCGGACGGGTTAAAAGCTTTTACGGAAACTTTGGCATTCTGGTGCGTGCCTATACTTATATCCGGACATACGGGCCAGATGGACTGCGTAAAGTATCGGAATATGCCGTATTGAACGCCAACTACATGTTAAAGCGGCTTGCCCCTTATTTTGATGTACCGTTCAACCGCTTCTGCAAACATGAATTCGTGCTTTCCGGTACCCGCCAAAAAAAGCTGGGTGTAAAAACGTTGGACATGGCCAAACGGCTGCTTGACTTCGGTTACCATCCGCCTACCATTTACTTCCCGCTTAATGTGGAAGAATGCATCATGATCGAGCCTACGGAAACTGAAAGCAAAGAGACGCTGGATGGCTTTATCGATACCATGATTAGAATCGCCAATGAATCCGAAGAAAATCCGGAACTCGTCATCAATGCTCCGTATACAACAACCGTAAACCGTCTGGATGAGGCTGGGGCAGCCCGCAAGCCCATACTGAACTGCAGCTGCGGGTAATCATGCCGGGCTGCTTATAAGCAAACCACTCCTTAAGGGTGTATTCCCGCCTGAAAGGAGTGGTTTTTTATATCTCCGTAGTTCCTCCGGAATGGTGTTTCCAAAGGGCCTCAACCAATTGATGAGGGCAATACGGCATCGTTAGATGCCTCCATGTTGGAACCGGGCAGAAATCCATCCAAATTTTAAGCACCTTGTCCGAGCTTTCCTGCCTTGTTGTCCTGTGCTACAATGTTTTTATTATTCGAATCAATTTCATAAAACAACTGGCAGGCGTTTTGAAATTGATTCATTCATTCTTAGACATACTGGCGGTGATCTCTTATTAAAACAAGAACTGTTTATATCTTGCTTTTTATCCTTCTATTCGGCAGTTTGATCGGACTTGCCTTTTGGTTTCAATCTCACCTTTTCATATATGCGGCAAGTGCTGTTCCTCTTATTATTGTTCTGCTTTTTCCAAGCAAGTCGAAGAATCAGCTCCTGCAAAGCAATTCCAAGAAATTTAATATCAGGTTGGAACGGACACCCCCTTCGGAACTTGCTCCTATGGGATTCCTGTTTGCTACTTTCCATCCTGATCTCATTGATCGCAAGAAAAGCACGCTGTATATTAAGCTGGAGGATGCCGAATGGGTCCATGAACCTCATGTCCCTTATCGCCAGACTCTACTGGTAGAAATCGCTCCTGAACAGCTGCGCAGGCATGGCAAACATAAAAGTTGGATTGGTATCCCTATACATGATCTTTCCGCCTGTTTGTCCTCAGCAGCTTCCCCTTCGGTACAGCCGGAGTCCATACGCATTTCCATTCCCCTGGAGAATTTGGAACGGATCAACTCCGGACAAATCATTCGCACAAGAAAAAAACGTCACACTTCTGCGTAATGGTCCGCTTGAATATCATAAAGAAAACCGCTTCTTGGAGCGGTTTTTTTCATGAAGCATTCCCTGCATTCCCCTTAACCGGTTAAGGTGCTAATCATGTATTGGACGAAGAAGGAAGCGCATACAGGGGGCGGTTCCAGCTCATTTCAGAAATCCGGTTGCACAGTTAGCCATGCCGCTTTCCAATGGCAGCTCAATGTTAAAAACCGTTCCCCGGCCTTTCTCGCTTTCCGCTACAATGGTCCCTCCATGATTTTTGATAATGTTATAGCTTACAGACAACCCAAGCCCGGTCCCTTCCTCTTTTGTTGTAAAAAACGGATCAAACAGCCTGGAAAGAGTATGTTCATCCATGCCTGGTCCGTTATCCCTCACTTGTATAAAGGCTTGTTTTTCTTTCTTCTTGGCTTTGATTTCAATCATTCCCTGCCGGCCTTCCCCTGATGCCGTCAGGATTTCAACCGCGTTTTTGACTAAGTTCGAGAATACTTGCTTCAACTGCTTGGTATCCACCCTAACCCATAAATCCGAATCCGCCTCTATAATTTTGATTTGGCACCCCCGCAGTAATGCTTCGCTTTCAAACAGCATCACCACTTCTTTAAGCAAGGAAGAAATAAGAATTTTTTGCTTAACGGGCTTGGTAGGCTTCGACGAATTTAAAAACTCATAAATGATATCATTGGCCCGGTCAATTTCATCAATAATAATTTTCCCATAATCCTCCTTCCCCAGTTTGCTTAGTTCCGGCTGAAGAAGTTGAATAAATCCCCGTATCGATGTAAGCGGGTTACGGATTTCGTGGGCAATAGCCGCAGCTATCTTGCCAAGCATGGCCAGCTTATCATTATAATATGCGGATTGCTCAATTTTCTTAAATTCTGTTACATCCTTAACACTTATCAGAATGTCTCCGTCCAATTCATCGTCAAATTTAGCCGTAACCAGAAGGTGCCTGCCCCGTAAATTGGTAACTTCCTGAAAAGGGTTCCCTAGCACGATCATTTCTTTGTACAGCTTATACAGAAGCCTTTTCGTGCTTTTTCCCAGATCCGGATGACGGATCAAATGGTAAAAATGATATCCTAAAACACTTCGTCTGGGAATCCCCAGAAATTCACCAAGTTTCACATTCGCAAAAGTCAGGTAGCCATCTTGATCAAACAAGGCGATTCCACTATCCATATGTTGCAGTACATTTTCATATTTACTTTTTACCGTCCGAGCGGAATGCTCACTTTGCAGCAGCAGCTCTCTCCAGTCCGTGGCGGCGGCAGCTTCTCTGGATCCTATCCGGCAATAAGCAATCAATTCCATAAGGAACAGGAAAGATTTATGATACATACGAAGCGCTTCTTCTGCATCTGCATGACGGATGATAGACAGCATACATTCTTCATGCATGGCAATGAGGTCTTCCGGCAAGTACGCCGTCAGTACGGGACCTAAAACAGACCGGTAACCCATACTGTCTTCGCTTCCACCCGTCACAAATTGGTGTAAATGTTGAAGGTAAAGCTGACGAATATCAGTCATTTTGCTCCTCCTTGCTTTGACATTTAGAATAAGGCGGGAGTATCAACAGGATAGGCTCTTCCTTTCAAAACATATGTATTCAAGCGCTTGATATATCCAATTACATGATTATGGAAATGATTGTATCACACTATTTTCCAGAAGACGATAGATGCCCTAGGACTAGACAAAATAAGACAAAAAAGCCCCGGAAGGGGGCTTTTCCCGAAATTTTATTTTAACGAATCTTCAGAAGGCTTTGATTTTGAATCCGTGGGTGTTTTATTAGGCTGCCTTGGTTTCAGCTTTGTGGCCTCCCCGGAAGAGGGGGTCGGCGTAGGTTTTTGGGTTTGCCCGGTTTTGTCCTTTTCCTCATTTATATCGTCTTTCTGGGGTTCAGGAATTGTCGTTTGATTTCCATCCTGACCTGCTTCCATCCCGGGTTTGGCCATTCCGCCTTCTGTCAGATCTTTTTCTTGCTCCTGCTTCTCCTTCACCCGTTTATCCAGTTTGCCGGTCCGCTCGTCATCCACAAGTTCCCGAAGCCCGGTTTTGGTTAAAGCTACATCCTGGCTCACCCATTTTTGAATTCCACCGTATTGGGCAGCCAGCTTACAAACAGATTGCTGCTTGAAATCATCCAGAGAAAGGTCGGTTCCCTGATTTTTTGCATTCAAATAAACAGCATATTTACCAGCAGAGATTCCCTTAAGAGCCGCGGCTTCCCTTAATTCATTAGGAACAGAGAAAGCCGTAACCGTGAACCCGTTCATCTGGTCCTTATGCTCTGTTTCCAAATAACGGTTTACGTTATCCTTCAGGTCTTTGGCCAGCAAGTCATCGTCCAAGGATTCTTTACCCCCTACCAGGGTACTGGAAATAATTATATCCCCTTCCGATTTGCCAAGAGCACCTTTAGAATCATCAGCCACTTCCAAAATTTCCCTTACCACTTCCTGGAGTGTCTTTCCCTTATAGGTTATCGTGGAAATAAGCTTTTCCCCGTCTTTATTCAAACCCGTAGCTTCAAGTACAATCTCTTTTTTATCAATACCCACTTCTATACTTGGATTGATATCCATGGAGACATAGGCCACAACCTGGGGTCCTGGGACAAGGCCGATCAAACCCGTTGCCAGGATTACGAAAAGAAACACAGCTGCAGTTAAACTTGAGACCAGTTTCCAATTGAACGTACGCTTTTTAATAAGACTTTCTTCAGTGAAACTTACTTCTTCCCCAATCTCTACTTCTCTAGTTCCCCGAGGAATTCGGTTGAATATTCCGTTTGGCTGCATCACGATGAGTGTATTGCCATTGATCTCCATGACAATTCCTTTATTCATACGCCTCTCTTCTTTCTTTCGTGGTATGATGATCCTCTTCAAGCTGAAGATAATCTTTCAAGTAGGGATAAGGACCGTGACAAATCAACGCTATAGCGATCAGAAATTTCCGGTTACGCTCAAGCGTTTTTCGCGACACGCTGACTTGTCCAAGTAATTCTTTGATCGGCAGTTGACGCTTTTGTTTTAAGAGGCGCATTAATTCAATATCTTCAGAAAGCTGTTTTCCAATGGCAAACAGCATCCTCCTGGAATCCTCATGTTTAGGTGAAGCTTCCACCAGGTCGAGGAATTGGATAGAGTATTCTGACAAACAGCGGTTGAAATCGATGATTTCATTTCTGCGTTCTTCCGTTCCTTTCTGCAAGTCATAATAATCCAAAGCCTGGTGAATTTCGACAGGATTGATAAGGTGATCTTCCTCATCCTCTTGTTCGAATGAACTGTATGGAATTTGGTTCTTAAATTTCTGTTCCTTTCTCACATGATCAATCAAACGACGACGCATTACCGTTTCAGCGAATCCGAAAAAAGAACGGCCCATCTCACTTGAGAATTGATTGATCGCTTCATTAAAAGCGGCTAAAGCGATACTGTACTCGTCATCTCTTGTCGGATCGATATATCGTTTGCAAAAACGGCTGGCCACCTTCGCAATAAATGGCTGATAATTAATGATAAATTGATTTCGCAGCTTTAAATCCCCTTGTTGTATCCGAAGTATGATCTGCTCAGGCTGCTGGGTTTGGGCAGAATTGGGGTGGGTTGTCTGACGTTTTCCTAGAAACTTTTTTAACAGCACCAGTAACACCGCTCCACCTCATCACTATCAATAAATTTCGAAATCCCGAAAATAATTACGGGGGTAATTTTCATTTAATAATGCTTTATTATAGCACACCCTGTCCATTGTCAAAATAAGAAGTTTTCCTTCTTTTACCATACGCAAAACCGACAAAAACCGACTTTTTTCAGCGAAATCATATGGAGTAAGTACTTTCAGGAGAGAATGGAGGTTCAATGCCTGATTATGTTAACCCAAACGAAACGTTGTCTGTTTTGCGAACAAACGGCAGAAGCTGAGGTAACTGAGGAGGAGATCCGATTCTCCCGGTGCATTTGTTGTCCCGAAGGCAGCTACCTTATCACCAGGCAGGCCTTGGAATATTTAACCGATCTTCCTATTCATGAGCAGAGGGGACGGTTCTATCTAATCTCCGGATACATTAGAGAGTGTTCGGAAGAAACTCCAGAGGTGCGGATCGATGAAGAAAATGTCGACAGCATTCATGTTTCTCCGATGGTTCCAGTTACGTTGGATGAGAAAATGGATAAATGCCTTCATTACTTGTACCGTGCTTGTAACGGCACCAGTAAAACCGTTGAGTTAAAACACCGGGGGGCCTCTTTTAACATCACGTATTCTCCAAATCAGCAGGAGTTTATATATATTCTTGAAGAATTAAAGACCCGGAAATTAATAGAACGGTTCGGATTCCGTCTTCAGCTCACCCCTAAAGGGATTCAGGAAGCTAAAGAACTATACGGGGGCAAAAGATTGCTTCCCTGCCTTGTCGTAATGGCGGAAACCGGTCCTTTCCCTCAAGGATTTCACGGTCAACTTGCTATGACTTTACAAGAATGCGGTTATAAAGCCAGTTCCCTGCTGATCGAATCAAACGGGAGCTTTGAAAAAATCAATGAGCAGGAACCGGAAAGTGCCTTCATCAAAGATCAGATGGAACAGGCTGAACTCGTTCTGTTTGATTTCACTCTTCCTTCCCCGGATTCCTACTATTCAGCAGGACTCGCCAGAGGACTTGGTTGTAAAACCGTGTATAGTATACGAGAGGGAGAGCTTGCGGAAAGCCCCTCCTGGGTTCGCCGGAACAGCCCTATGGTATGGTCTTCACCGGAGGACTTTTTAGAACTTCTGCAAGAAAAACTGCACTTACTTGAGGAAGAGGAAGACGCATTTCAATCCGTCTAGCCCAAAAAGCCAAATCCGCGAATCAAGCAACTTTTGGAAGTAATGCGGCATAAATCATTTCAAGCAACCGCTCTCCCGTCTGTGATAGTTACCAGCGGCAACCTCTGACCCCTGAACACAATTCCATGAAATTTTCTCACCATAAAAAAGCCCGCTGAAGTACACTTGAACTGACCCCTGTCAAGTAGACAGTGTAAAAAACAAAAAAGTTGTGGCACTAACCGTATCCCCGTGGTTGGTGCCATTTTCTATGCTGCTGAACTTAGAAGGTATTGCCTATATTCCAACGGCGTCATACAATTAAGTCTTTTCTGGTATCGACGAGTATTGTAGTAATCGATGTATTCTATCACGGCTGCTTCCAGTTCCTCATATGTATAGAACTTACGAAGATAATACATTTCGGATTTCATCATTCCCCAGAATGATTCCATTGGGCCATTATCTATACATCTTGATACCCTGGACATGCTTTGAGTCATACCTGCATCGTCTAGTTTTTTCTTGAAGATTTTACATGTATATTGGAAACCCCGGTCACTGTGAAAAAGGGGTGTAGCGTCAGGATAAGTCATATGGGCGATATCAAAAGTTTTAAATACAAGTTCATTGTTGTTGGAATGCCCTACCACAAAAGAAACAATGCTTTTATCCGACAAATCAAGGATTGCACTAAGATAAGCCTTGTTTTGGTTGCCATACTTCATTTCAGTCACATCTGTGAGCCATTTCGTACCGAACTCAGAGGATTCAAAGTCTCTGTTCAAGATATTTTTCGCCGTAATTTCAGGCGTGGAATAGATGTAGTTTTTTCGCTTCCTGCGGCATACCGATTTAAGGCCTAGGATGCCCATAAGTCTGTATATTCGCTTATGATTGACAGTTAAATGGCGTTCTCGGTTTAGTTTAATGGTCATCTGGCGATATCCAAGGATGCCATCCTTTTCCTCGTAGGCATCTTTAATCATGGGAAGCAACGCTTTATTAAAGATCTCATTCATGCTTTCTTTCCGGTTGATCCATTTATAATACGATGAACGTTGGATCCCCATAAGATCACATAGTTGACATATGGGATATGACTTCGTTTCATGGAGCTCGCGTATTGCAAGGTATATCGTTTCATACCTTACCTGGCTTAGAACCGCCTCCTTTCGATCTCGTCCAGTTTTTTTAGCAAATCGATCTCCATCTGCTTCCTTCTGTTCTCAGCCTGTAACAGCTTATTCCGAGCCCTTAGTTTCTCCACTTCGGACATCTCATCCTCAGATTTTCTTTTCCCGCGTCTGTCTTGAAGTGCATCCACACCAGATGTTAAGTATTTATTTGTCCATGAATAAACTTGCTGATAGGATACCTGGAATGTATCAGCTGTCTGGGCATAATTGTGTTGATGTTCAATGCAGAATCTAACGATTTCAACTCTCTCATCGTAAGTAGTTGTTCGTCCTTTTGTCATGATCGGCGCTCCTCCCGTTCTGGAAGTGTTCAACTTCTCATGACCATTATACTTCAGAATCCAATCGCGCAATTGGCAAGTTGACTTAATGCCATATCTTTTACATATATCCATGTGAGAACCGCCGCCAGCCAAATAGTCCTCGACAGCTATTCTTTTTAACTCTGCGCAGTAAGATGCATTCTGTGATGTTTGAAGCAATCCGTTTGGGCCTAGCGACTGGTAAGTCTGAAGCCATTGCCTAACGGATGAATGGCGTACATCAAGAAGTGATGCTAAATGATTAAGCGAATCTTCTCCACGTAAATACTTTTCAACAGCTGCAATCTTTTCTGATCCTGATACTTTTGCTTTATGGGACATGAAAAAATGCTCCTCCTTACAGTAAACAGTTTTATTATTTCAACTGTCTACCGCAAGGGGAGCATATCAACTCAGCAGGCTTTTACTCTTAGTATCCTTAAAATCCGTTAGCAGCTTTTTTCTTTAGAAGCTTACTTTTCCGGTTACTTAATGTTTGAAGGCGCTTTTTGAGCTGACCTTCCCACTGACCATCATCCAACGCTTTACTTACCGTGAGCAAGTCTAAAGCCATATCGATTTGGGTTTGTACCACTTCCAAAGGCTCTTGCTGTTCATGATTGACGCAATTTTCATATAAGAAAACGTCATCTTTCATTTCTATATATTGTACGAAATCCACATCACTCGCCCCATCACCATGAGCATATTCCGCCAGAATCTCGTATTCATTTTCTACTAAATAATGTACTTCTACACGATGGCAAACCGGGCAAAACAAAATAGGGACATTATGGATATTAGTTCGGATATGTTTAAGGGTGCCTTTCGTCCCAATCATACTGGCTCCACAGCAAAAACTCATTATTATCCCCTCCCATGTAAAAAGAAACGGCTTGCAACTAGATAAATAGCCACGATAGTTTCGAATGTGATTATTTTACACCAAATGTATTCTGAAATACAAAAGAAAATTCCTCCTGTAAATCCTTCTAACCCCTGTTTTTTCTTCATACATTGAAGTAATTTCATTTAACGTTGACAGGAGGTATCAGATTTGTCCCAGATCATATCCATCTGCTCCAAACAAATTGCTTTCATCTCTTATGACGAGCAAACCAAAGAGATGATGGTGCAATATCATACCGGACGGACTGAATATTACTCCGGTATCCCTAAACAGGATTATGTCGCTATTCTTCACTCTACCAATCCTTATGACAGGCTGGTTCAGCTTACAACTTCCCGTCCTCTATGAAGGCAATAAAATGCGTGCCTGATACATTAATGCTTCAGTATAATCCGGAAAAAAACAGCCTTCTGGCATCATGGGACTTCTCCCGGGCCTATCAAAACCTGATTCATGTTCATACCGGGCTCCCTGTAACTTTATTGCCACTTCTGCTGCGTGTATACGATGTAACCGGCATGTACTTTGATGGGTGTTCATGCAGTCAAGTTGATAATTATCCTGTTTTAAATGCGGAATGCTGTTCTTTTCCCGCCCCTACGCATGGCCGGGAGTTGATTGCTGATCTTGGCTGTATAACCGAAACGGGCAGGTTTATAACGTTTTTACGTTCCGAACGCTGGCGGATGCAAACTTATGATCTTCTCCAAGTTCCGGAAGAAAATTGTCCGCATCTTAGTTTCCGGCTCCTTCCTCCTCTTGAAGGGAAGTTAAGTTGTACTTACACATTGTACGGAAATTTTAAACAGAAAGCCGAGTATTCCTTTTCCGGTTTTTTCCAAACCCGCATCTATGAGGACAGCAATTCCCATTTTGAAAAAATACTTCCTGAAGAAAACTTATATCCGGCCATTCAATCTTGTGCCCCCTCCCAAAGCTGGCGGATTTTGATGTTTTCCTGGGAATATCCCCCTCATCAAATCGGCGGTCTTGGCCGGGCAGTATGTGATTTAGCTGAAGAATTAGCCCTGCTGGGACATAGCGTTCATGTACTGACCTGTTGGACAGAAGGGCTCCCTTGGAATCTCTATCAGCAGGGAGTATGGGTTCACCGGATCCCTCCCCTTCAATCTCTGCAGCCCGCTTCCTGGCTGGACAGTATGTTTACTGTAAACCTCGGTATAATCCGGCGTATTCACCAGCTTCAAAAGCAGTATGGAAACTTCGATCTGATTCATGCTCATGACTGGATGATGGGTTATGCCGCCATCTGGACTCGGGAAACGTTGGGACTTCCTCTCGCATTAACCATGCATGCCACGGAATGCGGAAGGCGCCTTGGAAATCTATTAGAAGGACTTTCCTGATTTATTGATAGCCTGGAGAAACGTATTATGCAGCAGGCGGACCGGGTGATGGTATGCAGCCGGTCTATGATAAATGAAGTGATTAGCTTGTTCCATGCGGCCCCCGCCAAGCTCAGCCTGATTCCGAATGGAATCCGTATCCATACCAAAAACATGACAGCCTGTAACGGTAAACCCCCGGCTCTTACCGGGAAGACCGTCTCTCCCCAAACTATTGAGGAGATTCGCGCTAATCCTGTTGTGCTTTTTCTTGGCCGGCTTGTCTATGAAAAAGGGATTCATATATTACTCCAAGCTATGAGGATGCTTAAAGAGAATTATCCGGAAGCTCTTCTTGTTATTGCAGGGGCCGGTCCAATGGAGACGGAGCTTCAACAATTGGCAGAACCGCTCAAACAAACAGTCCGTTTCCTCGGCTTCGTACCGAAAGCAGAACTCCCCCGATTGTTCTCGGAAGCGGATCTGTGTGTAGTTCCCAGCTTGTACGAACCTTTCGGCCTGGTTGCTCTTGAAGCCATGTCCTCGGGTATTCCTCTTATCGTGGCGGATACAGGTGGACTTGGAGAACTTATTGACCATGGAATAACGGGTTGGAAAGTTCCTCCGGGTGATACGGAAAGCCTTGCAATCCTGATGAGATTTGTACTCGATCACCCTCAACAGGCCAGTCAAGCGGCACGCCGGGCCCTAATTCATGTACAAAACCGGTATACCACAAGCCGCATGGCCAAACAGGTCTCCTGTTGTTACAAAGAATTGTTGGAATCTGTTTCTTCCCGTAACAGGAAATTACTGAACGAATATAGTCAATGAATTTTGCTTAAGGAAGTGATGGTTATGCCAAGACATCTCGTGGTTGGTAATGGTAAAATGCTAATTAATTTGGATCAGCATGCTTATATCCGGGACCTGTACTATCCTTATGTTGGACAATTAAACCATGTAGGCGGGTACCAATGCCGGATCGGCCTGCGGGTAGACGAAACCTTCAGTTGGCTTAGCGATGATGGCTGGGACATTCATAACGGATATTTGGAGGATTCACTGGTTACGGAAGTAAAGGCCGTACATCACGGCCTCGGAATTACCGTCCTGATGAATGACGCTGTTCATCAAAGAGAGCATATTTATTTTAAACGTGTTGCTCTTTATAACCACCGGGAACAGGAAAGAGAGATCCATTTCTTTTTTAACCAGGATTTACAAATTAACGAAACGGAAGTCGGGGATACCGCAGCCTACTATCCTTCCAACCACACGATTTTCCACTATAAAAAAAACAGATATTTCATGTTTAACGGAACAACCGGATGCGAGGGCATTTACCAATATACAACAGGAGTTAAACGGTTTTATCATGCGGAAGGCACGTGGAGGGATGCAGAGGACGGATACTTAATGGGGAACCCCATAGCTCAAGGCTCTGTAGACAGTACCATCAGTTTCCGTTTAAAATTGGCTTCTCACGGATCAGGAAAACTATATTATTGGATGACAGCAGGCCAAAATCTGGAGGAGGTCATCTCTCTGGATCAATATGTCCGTGAGAGCGGACCGGACAAACTTTTGAACCGGGTGCAGGTGTACTGGCAGCGATGGGTTAATAAATCCGACCGGTACTTTGCCGATTTGACCGATGACATAATCCGTCTTTATAAGCAAAGTTTGCTGATCGTACGGTCCCAAACCGATGTAAACGGAGCTATCATAGCTGCCAATGACTCCGACATTATGCAAAGCAACCGGGATCATTACAGCTACATGTGGCCAAGAGATGGTGCTCTTATAGCTCATGCCATGTCCAAAGCAGGGTATTCCGGCATGATGGAACCGTTCTACCGGTTCTGTGCCAGGGCGCTTTCCCGGGAGGGCTATTTACTCCATAAGTATAATCCGGACGGAACTGTTGGTTCCAGCTGGCATCCTTATGTACACGGAGGGGAAGAACAGCTTCCGATTCAGGAAGATGAAACGGGACTGGTTTTGTTCGCTCTTTGGCAAGACTATCTTCAACATGAGAATCTGGAACTGGCCCAGTCGTTATACAGTACCCTTATTCGGCCAGCCGCCCGTTTTTTATGCAGTTATATAGAAGAAAGTCTTCATTTGCCCAAGCCAAGTTACGATTTATGGGAAGAACGGTACGGGATTTATACTTTTACGGCCTCAGCCGTATATGGCGGGCTAATAGCTGCAGGTAACTTTTGCAGCCTTTTCGGGGATGAGGAACGAAGGGCCCGGTATCACGGAACAGCCGAAAAAATCCGCTGCGGAATTCTGGAGCATCTTTGGGATGTTCAGACAGGCAGATTTATACGTGGATTATATAAGGAGCACGGAAAATGGCATAAAGATCGGACACTGGAAAGCTCGGTATACGGCATTTTTGCCTTTGGCGTACTTCCGCCAGATGATGATCGTGTAATCCGGACGATGGAAGCTAACCTGCGGGGACTTTCTATTCAAACCCCAATCGGGGGGATCAGCCGCTATTATAACGATTACTACTTCCAGCGTTCGTCAGATATCCAGCAGGTCCCCGGAAATCCGTGGATAATCTGTACTCTGTGGATGGCGGAATGGCAGACTGAAATGGCTTCAAATCTGAGTGAGTTAGACAAACCAAAAGAAACTCTGGAATGGGTAGTCCGCAATGCCATGCAAAGCGGCATCCTACCTGAACAGCTGGACCCTTATAGCGGGGCCCCCGTTTCAGTAGCCCCTTTAACCTGGTCCCATGCTACTTATGTATTAACCGTAAACAAATATGCAGCTAAATATAAAGAACTGAAAGCTATGGGAAAATAAGAAAATCTGGCAAAGGATTCTTCCTCGCCAGATTTTTTTATTCCCCTCTACAGGTCGCATAAGCTTTCTGGTAGGTTTTTGCATCCCATAATTTTTCCACCTCTTCCGGACGGCTCATTTCAATTACCATTATCCATCCATATTCGTAGGGAGAGGTGTTAATATGCATTGGATTGGACGCCAAAGCCTGATTGACCAGTACAACCGTACCGGATACCGGGGCGATAATATCCATATCCTGTTTTGCGGATTCCACCATGCTCATATAGAGGCCTGTCCGAACCTTCTCCCCAAGGGGAGGAAGCTCCGCAAAAACCACAATACCCAACTCTTCCTGGGCGTATTCCGTAATACCAATCATGGCCCGGTTGCCGTCGATTCTTACCCATAAATGATCAGGAGTATAAAGCAAATGCGCGGGCATGTCCATCATGAAGAACTCCCCTTTCTAGTTGCCTCTTATATTGAGTATATCAGGAAAGGAGAAGATAAAAAAACCTCTTCCCTGCCGCAGCAGAAAAAAGGTTATAGAAATGAAGGATACGTCCTGTACGTAAATCAGTCTATCCCTTACAAGCTTAGACTTCCAGGTTTTTGTCCCCTGGTTTCCAGTTCATTGGACAAAGACCACCAGATTGCAGGGCTTGCAGAACGCGAAGTGTTTCTTCTACACTGCGGCCTACATCATTATGGTTCACCACTTGATATTTCAGCTCACCTTCAGGGTTGATGATGAACAGTCCGCGAAGGGCTACCCCTTCCTCCTCAATCAGGACACCATAATCGCGTGCTACGGACTTAGTAATATCGGAAGCGATCGGGAAGTTCACTTTTCCAAGACCCCCGTCATTCTTTGGAGCATTGATCCAAGCTTTATGGGAATGAATGCTGTCTGTTGAAACAGCCAGAATTTCCGTATTCAGATCTCTGAATTGAGCAGCCGCATCACTGAGTGCAGTGATCTCAGTCGGACAAACGAAAGTGAAATCAAGTGGATAGAAGAAGAATACCAGCCACTTGCCTTTATAGTCGGAAAGGGATACTTTACCAAAGCCGGTACCATCACCGTGTGCAGTTTCCATAGTAAAATCTGGAGCTTTTTTGCCTACTAAACGTTCAGCCATTTGTACAATTCCTCCTTCAAAAATGGTTCATTTCAATCTGTTTCGATCGTATCATTTGCCTAGAAGAAAGTCAATATTACATCAAGTATTATATTATAATTATTATAAATAGTCCATAATTTTGGTTCAAAATGGTTATTCCGGCATTTAAATCTAGTTGGTATGAGGGTTTTAAAAGAAAAAAGACCTTAAAGTGGTGGAGACTTTAAGGCCTTCTTCTTTCCCCTATTTGTTATGTTTTTTCATCACCCCGATAATCAGATCACCCATCTTTGCCGTTCCTAATGCTTTAGAGCGGTCTATGGCAATATCGCCTGTACGGTGTCCGGCATCGAGTATTTCTTTAACCGCGCGCTCGATGCAGTCCGCTGCTTCGTGATACCCGAAGGTCAGACGGAACATCAGAGCTACCGATAAAATGGTGGCAATCGGATTAGCAATACCTTGCCCTGCGATATCGGGGGCCGATCCGTGAACGGGTTCGTAGAGGCCAAAGCTTCCTTCCCCGAGAGAGGCTGAGGAGAGCATTCCGATTGAACCGGTGAGCATGGCCGCTTCATCACTCAAAATGTCACCAAACATATTCTCGGTAACAATGACATCAAAGCTGGCCGGGCGGCGAAGCAACTGCATCGCGCAGTTGTCGACGAGTACATGCTCAAGTTCAACATCCGGGTAGTCGGCTGAAACCCGATTCACGGTCTCCCTCCAAAGGCGCGAGGTTTCAAGTACATTGGCCTTATCTACGGAAGCGAGCTTCTTCCGGCGAGTGCGTGCGATGTTAAAGGCCTGGCGTACGATGCGCTCAACCTCCTGAACGTTGTAGACGCAAGTGTCGACAGCCTCCTGACCGTTCTCTGAATCGCGGCGGAGCTTCTCTCCGAAATATATTCCGCCTGTAAGTTCCCGGACCACGATCAGGTCGGTTCCTTCCAGCACTTCAGGCTTTAAGGTAGAGGCTTCCTTCAAGCAATCAAATACAACAGCCGGTCGAATATTGGAAAACAGACCGAGGGCTTTACGGATTCCGAGCAGTCCTGTTTCGGGTCGCAGTTCTTTGGGATTGTTGTCCCATTTGGGCCCGCCAACCGCCCCCAGAAGCACGGCATCCGCTTGTTGACACAGCTCCAATGTATCCTGAGGAAGCGGAGTTCCTTTCTTGTCGATGGCAATGCCACCAAAAATGCCGTGTTCCGTT
>Ga0224750_1009_pt2 | contig 45709 bp, 35 predicted proteins | sample LIM_F_Vancomycin_2_FD_182072 | JGI IMG/M metagenome (GOLD analysis project Ga0224750, IMG submission 182072) | Enriched cells from gastrointestinal tract of the lab mouse from Pacific Northwest National Laboratory (PNNL), Richland, Washington... | ecosystem: Host-associated > Mammals > Digestive... | reverse complement strand
GGGGACGGCAGATTGTGCCCTCTGTGCTTCCTTCCGGTTGGCGGGATTTTCCGGTTCCGGCTGTTTCCCGTCCGCCGCGTCATGGGCCGGGATACCGGATTCTCCGGCAGTCTGTGCAGGGGAGGACGCGGATTCATCCTTTAAAATGTCCGGGGCGTCTCCGTTCCTTTCCCCGGAGGAGATGGACGGCGGTGTTTTTTCCGGCTGTTCCGCGTCTCTGGACGGGGAGGCGGGCGCGGCGTTTTCCTGTTCCGAAGGGGGTTCCGTCTTCACGGCGGGCAGTACGGCTTTCTTTTCCGGTTTGGCGGCTTCCTTCTTTTCCCTGCCGGGTTGGGGGACGGCCGGTTCCTGCAGAGAGACGGATTTTTCCGAAGTTGTCTGGGTGTAGGGGACGGCAGATTGTGCCCTCTGTGCTTCCTTCCGGTTGGCGGGATTTTCCGGTTCCGGCTGTTTCCCGTCCGCCGCGTCATGGGCCGGGATACCGGATTCTCCGGCAGTCTGTGCAGGGGAGGACGCGGATTCATCCTTTAAAATGTCCGGGGCGTCTCCGTTCCTTTCCCCGGAGGAGATGGACGGCGGTGTTTTTTCCGGCTGTTCCGCGTCTCTGGACGGGGAGGCGGGCGCGGCGTTTTCCTGTTCCGAAGGGGGTTCCGTCTTCACGGCGGGCAGTACGGCTTTCTTTTCCGGTTTGGCGGCTTCCTTCTTTTCCCTGCCGGGTTGGGGGACGGCCGGTTCCTGCAGAGAGACGGATTTTTCCGAAGTTGTCTGGGTGTAATAATAAGTTCCGCATGCGCCTCCCAACAGGAGCAGGGTAAGGAGCCATATTCCGGCGGAGTTTTTCTTTTTCCGAGGCTGGGGAAGGGAACCCGCATGGACGGGTGCCGCCCCGGTTCCGGGAGTGGACAGCGGCCGTTGATCGCGCCGGAGGGGCTCCGCCGGGGGGATGGCCGCGCCGGGGGGCTGCTCCGCTGCGGCATGGCTGCCGGGAATGGCATAAGCCAGGTACAGGGTGCCCAGGGCGGGAATTTCCCACAGGGAACCGGTTCGGAACTGGGCTTCGAAGTCATTTTTCAGCGGGAGAACTTCCCGTTCAATATCCGTGTTTTCCGGATAACGCAGTTTTCCGCTTTCCGGGTCGCGCACAGCGAGCCCCTGGGGGCAGAATTCGCGGAGCAGGTATGGAACATGGCTGGCATCCAAAACGTAATAAACATGGCAGAGGGGATCCGTCTGTTTCAGGGATTGGATAAGATAGCCGTTGATATTAAATCCGGAAGGAAGGGGAGGCGTATGTTCCATGGTTACAGACGGTTGGTTATCCGGCTACCTACTAGCATACCCGGGGTCCTCTATCAATGTAAAAAGAGGTTTTCCTTTTCCGGAGCGTGTGACGCAATTAATTGATTATTTACTTGAATGCATGTCTGTTCTGTGGTGCAAGCAAGGCTCGATTTTCTGTTTTTCCATTACAATCATGAGTTCCGATATTAGATTAGATGCCTTGCAGTACCATTCCCAGCCCCGCCCCGGCAAGGTGGAAACACTGCCCTGCAAGCCCTGCTTTTCACAACGGGATCTGACTCTTGCCTATTCCCCGGGCGTGGCCGAGCCCTGCCTCCGCATTAAAGAGGATCCTTCTCAAAGCGCCCTGTACACTGGTCGCTCCAACCTGGTAGGCGTGGTCACCAACGGCACCGCCGTTCTTGGACTGGGCAATATCGGGCCGGATGCCGCCAAGCCGGTGATGGAAGGCAAGGGCGTTCTGTTCAAGGTGTTCGCGGATATTGACGTTTTTGACATTGAGCTGAACGTGAAGGAGCCGGAAAAGCTGATTGAGACGATCAAGACCATGGAACCCACTTTCGGCGCCATCAATCTGGAGGACATCAAGGCTCCGGAATGCTTCATGGTGGAAGAACGCCTGCGGGAGGAGATGAATATTCCCGTGTTTCATGACGACCAGCATGGCACGGCCGTGATTTCCGGCGCCGCCCTGCTGAACGCCGCGGAGCTGACGGGCCGCAAGCTGGAGGACATGAAGGTTGTTGTCGTGGGGGCCGGTGCTGCCGGCATTTCCTGCGCCAAGTTCTACATGACGCTGGGAGTGCGCCGTGAACATATCTACATGTTTGATTCCAAGGGTCTTATCCATACCGGACGCATTGATCTTCATGCCACGAAAGCGCAGTTCTCCCAGTCGGAAGACTGCTCCCTGGAGGAGGCCCTTACCGGAGCGGACGTGTTCCTGGGGCTGTCCACCAAGGGACTGCTCACGCAGGACATGGTAAAGCTCATGGCTCCTTCCCCCATCATTTTCGCCTGTGCGAATCCGGACCCGGAAATTACGTACCAGGATGCCAAAAAAGCGCGGCCTGACTGCATTATGGGGTCCGGCCGTTCCGACTGGCCCAACCAGGTGAACAATGTTTCCTGCTTCCCCTTTATTTTCCGTGCCGCCCTGGATGTGCGCGCTTCCGTCATCAATGAACAGATGAAGATTGCCGCCGCCCGCGCCCTGGCTGATCTGGCAAAGGAGCCCGTCCCCCAGGATGTGATTGACCTTTACGGGGGAGCCCCGCTCAGCTTCGGCATCGACTACGTGATTCCCAAGCCCATCGATCCCCGCATTATTGAATGGGAGTGCCCGGCGGTAGCACAGGCGGCCATGATTTCCGGTGTGGCCCAGTCCCCCATCCGGGATATGGAGGCCTACACGCTGGAATTGCGCAAGCGCATTGCCGCGGCTCGTGAACGCGTCTCCGGCGTGGTGCGCAGCTACCTTTGACTGGTTTCCGGCGGAAGGCCGGCAATCTCATGCCTCCGGAGTTTGCGCCGGACGGCTGTGAAAACCGGGCGGACGTGATGTTCCTCCCGGTTTTTTTCATGCCGTGCAGGAACGTATTTAATGGCAAAGGTGGAGACTGTGTCAAATGCCTCTGGAGGCGGAAAAAAGGGGAGGGCGGCCCGGTGCTTCCTGCCGTATGAATATTAAGGCGGACATGCTGTTTCATGGCACTGCCCTGTTGCATGCGGCTTTGGTTGTTTGTGCATCATTCGTCTGGGCGGTTTCCGCAGTCCCGGCGGATTTTCTGCCGATGGGAAAAAATGCCGGGAGAGCGGCGGGATGAGGCCGTTCCCCGGACGTTGGAGGATTGCGACCGTGATCCGGCGGAGAACATCCTTTTCTGCAAATTAATGAGGATGTGGAGAAGGAGGAATTCTGATACCTGTTTTACGATAAGTCCGGCCACGGTTCTTCCCTGCTGGTGTGCCGGGTTGAAGTTCTGGACAGAAAGAAGTCCTGTTTTTTCAACCGCGCTTGAATGTTGCGAGAGTGAATGAAAACGTACGCTGTGCCCACATGATAGGGAACACCGGGGACTGAAGTTCCGTGCCGGTTTGCAGTCCTATGCAAGGGAGGTCGAGGTGCGGAAGACGGCTGGGGCAGCCAGCTCTGCCAGGTGAAGGCCCTGAGCCTGCGTTGGGGGATGGGCGGAATGCCCAATGACCCGGTACGGCTTTTCCCTCCGCGCGAAAGGCAGTTGGGAAAATCGCAGAAGGCCGTAGCCGTACCGGATATTCCTGTAGTTTGGCGGTTCGAGGTTATCTTCTTCTGCGTGAGACGAGCAGGCCCGCGCACGACAGCGTGACAAGCAGGCATGAAGCCGGTTCGGGGACGCTTTCGGGGTCGGTGACGGTAACGATCATGTTCGGGAAGTACATGCTCGTTTCGTTGCCCGTATTGTAGTAGAGTATGACGGGAGCCCCGCTGTAAAAGGCTGTTGACTGCATGGAGGCGTAGGCAAATCCGTTGTCTACGCTGAATGGGGAGTCAGCTCCCTCTTCCGCCTGAAGGCTCGTGCCTATTGTCAGCCTGCCCAGCATGGCGGCGTCAGAAACGAAGGCGAAGACGTATTCCTGCGATGTGTTCAGAAGGAGGTTGCTGAAGGTAAATTCAACGTCGGTGTAGGAGCCGATATTCACGGAGAGGTTTTCTTCCGTGCGGGATTGCCCGACGACCGTCCAGTCCGCGCTGTCCGACGCCGGTTTGGTGAATACCACCATGGTAAGGCTGCCGGATGTGAAGTCCGCGGTAAACCGGTTGTCCGTCAGCTTGAGCTGTATGGAGTCGAGGTTCACGGCTCCGGGCAGGGCAGTATCAGAAGTAAAGCCCTGGTTCAGTTGCATGGAGATGCCCGTACCGCTGGCATTTACAGCTCCGGTTCCTCCTCCCGTAAGGATGTGGGCCGCGTTTGCAGGAAGGGTTGAAATGGCCGCAAACAGGGCCGGCAGCAGTAATAGCAGTTGTTTTTTACTCATCATGTTTCGTGTGGACTTTGTGTTGACGCACAGCCCATGCACCGGTTTCCTGAAAAAAGGCTTGCCATTGGCGGTTGCGAGACCGCCGGATGGGAAGGTTCCATTCATTCAGGGATACCGGAAACAGGAAAGTCCGGTTGAGACATGGAACCGGAAATAACAGAAGGCCCATGAATGGGGCATTCCTTATCCAAAGCGGATAATATGATTCTGGTGAACATGGTCTATCAAATGGTTTCCCGCCATATGCATAGGCATCCATCAGGCTGGTATTCTGGCTTATCTTCCTGTGGAAGAATTACAGTAGCGGAACTGCTCCGGATTCTAACCGGATTCCCCATCTATTTCCTGACGGCTCCCGCCGTCGTCCCAATGGCGATTCATTTTTCATGAATCGCCGTTAATGTAGTCTCTTCCCTTCGTCTGGCAAGAAAGAAATTTCCCTATGGTTAGATGCAGGAAATGTTATTTTTATCTGGCATTTTCAATCCATTTGGAAAGAATCGCAGGATATGGCCGGGCAAAAGGCCGGCTTCCTTTCGTTTTTGGTGAAGGCATGTTTACACCTGGGCGTTAGCCAGCCGGAGGCGGATCTGTTCCGTCTGCTCCCTGTCCGGGATGAGCTCTACAAGCGTCTGGCTGTTTTCTTCCAGGGAATCAAGCTGGTCGAAGTCCTCCGCCGTGCGGATGGTCAGGTAGCGCATTCCCCATTGTTCCGCAATGGCCTTGAAGGAATGGGCGTGGGGTTGTACAAGCAGCTTCCTCATGGTTTCCGGCTGGCCGTCTGCTCCCGGGAGGGTGCGGAAGATGCCCCCTCCGCCGTTGTTGATGACGCCGAGGACGCGGGTCCCCCTGTCCAGTTGGGGAAGGAGTGCCAGGGCATTGGAATCATACATGGCGGTCAGGTCGCCCACGAGAGCCCAGGAGCGGGAACACCGGGCGGAGACCCCCAGAAAACCGGAGATTTGCCCGTCAATGCCGTTGGCTCCCCGGTTGGCGCGGACGTTTTCCGTGGGGATGGACGTCTGGGCGAAGCTGTTCCAGTACCGCACGGGCATGGAGTTGCCCAGGTAAATGCAGTCTCCGTCCGCGGCAAAGCAGGAGAAGGAGCGCACCATGGCCTGTTCGCTTTCCGGGCAGGTGATGAGCAGTTCCTCCATCAGGGCTTTCCTGCGTTTGTTCATGGCGCGCAGGCCGTTGACGTCGCCCACGGTATCTATATCCCCCAGCGCATGCAGAATGGCTTCCAGGTCTCCGGTTACGACGGAGGAGGGGCGGGCCAGCCCGGAGAAGCCGGTGCGGGTGACGGAGAAGACTTCCGTGGCTGGAATGTCCTCCAGGTCGCGCCAGAAGCGGCCCACGGGCACGTCCCCTAATCTGAGCAGGACGGCGGGCGGGTGTTCCCTCAGCAGGGCGTCTGCGTCCGTCAGAGCCAGATGGGCCAGCTCTTCCCGGAGTCCGGAGGTGGCGTCCGCCACCACGGGGGCTTTCAGTTCGTTGGCCAGCCACCGGGCCGGGGCTTGTTCCGTGGGGTCCAGGCCGCCGATCATGACCACCAGCCCGTCGCGCGATTTGAAGCGCAGGACCCGGGCCAGTTCTGCCAGGGAGCCCCGGAATCCGTTTTCCTCCGGAGGTTCCGCCGGGTAAAGGTCGCAGCTGCCGGGGTTCCAGGCAGGGTCCGGATCCGGCAGGCACACGTTGATATGGAGGGGGGAGGCGTAATCCCAGTCTTGCAGAATGTCTTCCGGCAGGCTTTCCGGCGTTTCCAGGTCAATTGTGGGTGCGTAAATGCCGAATAGATCCGCCTGTTCGATGGCTTGGGGTGCGGCGGAACCCCGGCAGGCCGCCGGGCGGTCCGCCGTGAGCAGGAGCAGGGGGCGGCGCTGGTAGTAGGCCTCCACCACGGCGGGGAGCAGTTCCGCCGCTGCCGTTCCGGAGGTAGTGACCACGGCCACGGGCAGCCCCATATCCTGAATGCGGCCCAGCGCAAAGAAGGCGGCGGACCGTTCGTCAAAGTGAGTCCATTTCACCAGATCCTCCGCGGCAGCCAGCACCTGAAGCAGCGCCATGTTGCGCGCGCCGGGGCAGACCACCCACTCGCAAATGCCGCCCAGGCAGCATTGGGCCAGCAGGGATTTGACGAAGGATGCGGAGGAATTCACGGGAATCAGCCTTGTTTTTTTGCCGCCCTGGCCGCTTTTTCAGCCAGTTTGGCCTTTTCCTCTTCCGAAAGAATGCGGGGAAAAACGGGGGCGGGGTCATTGATGCGGTGCCCTGCGGGGAGGATTCCCCACTCCAGCGCGGCCGGCGTAAGGCCCCGGAACAGGTCCCCGGCGTTGAGCTGGCCCAGAATGCGTGCGGAGGCGTCAGGGAGGACGCAGCCGATGAGATAGCCCGTTTGGGCGCAGCATTCCAGCAAATGGCGCAGCACGCAGCGGAGGCGCGGGGCGGAGGCTTCATCCTTGGCCAGCTGCCAGGGCTGCTGCTGCTCAATGTACGCGTTACAGGCGGAAACCTGGGCGTTCAGGGCCGCCAGGGCATCGGAGGCCATGTTGTCGTCCATGTATTTGGAAAACAGGGTGACGGCCTGGTCCATGGTGGCGCGCAGGGCTTTGGAGGCTTCGTCATCATATGCCTCCGCGCTGGAGATAACGGAGTCGCAATAGCGGCGCGTCATGTTGATGGAGCGGTTGCACAGGTTGCCGAGGTCGTTGGCCAGCTCCGTATTGTACAGCATGACCAGGCGGTCCGCATCAAAGTTGGCGTCCTTCCCGGTGGTGATGTCCCGCACCAGGTAATAGCGCACGGGTTCCGGGCCGAATTGTTCCGCCAGCAGGTTGGGGTCCACCACGTTGCCGATGGACTTGGACATTTTTTCCCCGTTGATGTTCCACCAGCCGTGCACGAGCAGGGTGGGCATTTCCTCGTCGGAAAAGCCCATGGCATGCAGCATGGCGGGCCAGTACACGCCGTGGGCGGGCACCAGGATATCCTTGCCGATGACTTCGCAGTCCGCGGGCCAGAGTTTGGAGAATTCCGGCAGGCCGCTGTCCGGCTCCGCCAGGTAGCCGGCGAAGGAAATGTAGTTGATCAGGGCGTCAAACCAGACGTAGGTGACGAATTCGGGGTCGAACGGGAATTCGATTCCCCAGGAAAGGCGGCTCTTGGGGCGGGAAATGCAGAGGTCCGAGTCAAAGTCAATGGCGTTGAGCACTTCCGCCTTGCGGAAGGACGGAAGGACAAAATCACTGCTCTTTTCCACGAACTGCTTCATCCATTCCACATGGTCGGTCAGGCGGAAATACCAGTTTTCTTCCTCCAGTTCCACCACTTCCCCCCATTCCGGGCCGAAGTTGCCTTCCGCGTCCCGTTCCTTATCCGTCAGGAACTGTTCCTGGCGCACGGAGTAGAATCCCTTGTAGGATTTTTTGTAAAGCTGCCCCTTGTCTTTCAGGTCCGTCAGGATTTTCTGTACGCAGGCCTTGTGGCGCGGATCCGTCGTGGAGGCCCATCCGTCATTGCTGATGCCCAGGCGGTTCCACAACGCCAGGAATTGCTCCGTGATATTGTTGACATGCTCCTGCGGCGTAATGCCCAGCTTTTCCGCCGTCTGCTGCACTTTCTGCCCATGCTGGTCCACCCCGGTCAGGAAATAGACTTCCTCCCCCTTCATCCGGTGCCAGCGCGCGAGAACGTCCGCCAGGACTTTTTCATAAGCGTGCCCGATGTGGGGCGGTCCGTTGGTGTAGTCAATGGCCGTGGTGATATAGTACATGCGTGGGACGATACTCCTTTCCTGCCGTTTTGCAAGCAAAGTCATGGCGGCATTCCGGGCGTGTTTTTCTGCATGGGATGGGAGAGTAAGGGGGGGCCGCGGGCGAAACGGCGGAAGGGGGTGTGCGGATATTCCCTTTCCACCGCGCCGCAGAGTTCTCCGCAAGGGACTCAACAGGAGAAAATACGGCGGGGCTGGATGTCCCCGGGAAAATTTCCCCAATACATGGTTCCGGAAATGAATTCCATTGCCGGAGAGCGTGAAGCGTGTCTTTAATTTTGTGATTGTTGTTGCCGGAAGCCGCGGTTTTCATAGGCTTCCTCCAGCTGGCTGAGCGCCCGTTCCAGGATGGAGCGGGGACAGCCCGCGTTCAGGCGCATGAAGCCTTCCCCTTCCTTGCCGAAGATGGAACCGTCGTTGAGAGCCAGGCGCGCTCCGTCCACAAAAAACTCCACCAGTTCTTTCTGGGAAAGGTTCATTTCCCGGCAGTCCAGAAATACCAGGTAGGAGGCATCCGGCATGATGGCCTTGATTTTTGGCATGCGGCGGCGCAGTTCCGCGTCAATGAAGCGGATGTTTTCCTGAATGTAGTCCAGCGCCTGGGCCAGCCATTCCTCCCCTTCCGGGCCTGAATAGGCGCTGATGAGCCCGTCGTACGCGAAAACGTGCCCTTCCGCAAGCTCCCTGCCGCTGACAAAGTCCTGGTATTTCGCGAACAGGTCCGGATTCTGGCAAATCACGTAGGAACTGCCCAGGCCGGGCACGTTGAAGGTCTTGCTGGGCGCCATGTAGGTGACGGAGTTCATGCGGGCGTGTTCGGAAACAGTGGCGAATACGGTGTGCCTGTGGCCGGGAAGGGTCAGATCCGCATGGATTTCATCAGAAACGACCAGCGTGCCGTTTGCCGTACAGATTTCAGCCACGCGGCGCAATTCCTCCGGACTCCATACGCGGCCTCCGGGGTTGTGGGGATTGCACAGGATGAACATGCGGCAGCCGCGCACGGCTTCCTTCATGTGGTTGAAGTCCATGCGGTAGCGGCCGTTTTCCAGAATGAGGGGATTGTTGACGATTTCCCGGCCGTTTTCCCGGATGATCATGGCAAAGGGGTGGTACACCGGAGGCTGGATCATGATTTTGTCCCCCGGTTCCGTAAAGCATTGAATGGCGCTGGAAATGCCGGGAACAATGCCCGGAGCGAAGCCTATTTCCGAGGTGTTCACCTTCCACCCGTGGCGTCGGTCCACCCAGTCCCTGATGGCTTCAAAGAAAGCGCGGGGCTTGACGGTATATCCCAGGATTTCGTGCTCGCAGCGGCGGCGGATAGCTTCCATGATGAAGGGGGGCGTCCTGAAGTCCATGTCCGCCACCCACAGGGGAATCAGGTCGTCCCGGCCCCAGCGGGGAAGCAGCGCTTCATATTTCAGGGCTCCGGTGCCGCGGCGCTCAATTACTTCGTCAAAATCGTACTGCATGGAAGGTTTGTCTGGCGGCCAATGGTCAGGAAAGAGGGGTAACGCCTTTTTTCAGGATGATGTTGCCGTATTTGGCCGTTTCCCCGGTAATGACGACGGCATAGGCCTTTTTGGACCGTTCATAAAAAGCGTAGCGCTCCATTTGCTCAATTTCCCCGTCATAGTTCAGCGCCTTGCGGTATTTGGCTTCCACCGCAGGGTCCAGAGAGTCCCCCGGAACCGGGGCCATCATGATGACGGGCGTTGCGTAGGCATCCAGTTCGAAGAGGGGAATGACGGCAGCCAGCAGGGCATCCGCCCCCAGGCCGTCCGCCCTCAGCACCGTAGGGTTGAAGGTATGGCCGGGGAAGTGGGCGTCTGAAAAGACGATTTCGTCGCCATGCCCCATTTCCGCAAGAATTTTCAGCAGGGAAGGGCTGATGAGGGGAGAAATATTTTTTAACATGCCCCGCAGTATAGCACCAGCCCGCGTTCCGGTACTATCATAAAATTGGGGTAATGCCGGTCATGCCCTCTCAGCCGTTAACTGTCTGGAAGCATTCCCGGACGCATTTTTCCATTTCGGGCATTTGCTCTTCCATGCTTTCCACCAGCCTGAGCTGGGTGCGGGCACGGTGCAGGTTGTGCCGTTCTTTTTTCGTTTTGAAATAAACGTCCCCTTCCAGGTAGTCCGTCAGAAAGCGGATTCCCGTTTCCAGCGTGATGAGCAGACCGGAAAAAGCGAGTTTGGAGACTTCCTGCGGCGTGATGAATTCTCTGGAGGCCTCCAGGTATCCCTTGACGACGGCCTCGAACATGGGCATGCGCAGGAAGGTTTTATCCAGATTTTCTTCATCTTCCGCCGCAGGGGAGGTCATGGTGCGCACCATGTCTCCGAAATCGTACAGGACGCTCCCGGGCATGACGGTGTCCAGGTCAATGACGCAGACAGCCTTGTCCGTCTCCCTGTCCAGCATCACGTTGTTGATTTTCGTGTCGTTGTGGACGATTCTGACGGGGAGTTCCCCCCGTTCCTGGAGATCCAGCAGCACGTCCACATAACGTTCACGGCGGCGGATGAAGTCCAGCTCCTTGCGGCAGGTATTCAGCCGTCCGTGGGAGTCTGCTGCCGCGGCTTTTTCCAAATGGTCAAAGCGCCTGCGGGTATGGTGGAAGAACGGAATGGTTTCATGGATGTCCTCCGGATTCATGTCACACAGGAGCTGTTGGAAAGCGCCGAAAGCGCGGGCTGCTTCGTAAGCCTGGCGGGGATGGTCCGCCACGTCGAACGTGTGGGTGTTTTCTATGCAGTTGTAGCAGCGCCAGAAGCCGGAACCGGGAATTTCTAGGTATTTGCGGCCGCCCCGCGCGGAGTACAGGTTCAGCGTCTGGCGGAAGGGCGTTTTCAGCACCCGGAGCATTTTCCAGCGGATGTGGTTGGTCACCTTTTCCACGTTGTGCATGACATCCCTGGGGCATGGGAACACGGCATCGTTCACGCGCTGGAAGATGTAGCGGCGGGTGGTGCCGTCCGGCTTCCTGTAGGTGGCCCGGAAGGTCATGTTGATATGGCCGCTGTTAATGACGTCGCAATGGAGGAATTCTCCTGCGATGGCAAATGCGTCGCTCAGGGCGGCCACTTGCTTCTGAAGGGAGGAAGTGTGGAAAACGGCGGACAGGGGCATGGGGAGTTAAGAAAAGCTCCGGCATGATTGATGGCACATGCCGGAGCTTGCGTTGGTTGAGTGAATGACAGTCAGATTGTTAGAAGGTGTAGGCAACTCCTACCCCGGCGACGAAGGTGAAATTGCGGTAAACCTTGGAGGGTTCCCTGTAGGGGAAGCGGGCGGAGGCGCCGCGGTGGTTGGCCGCCAGGCCGCCGTTGCCGAGCCAGACCGTACCCACGAACGGAGTCACGGTCAGGTCTTTCGTGGCCTTGACAGGGGCGGACACCGTCAGGGAAATGCCCTGGGTTCCATTGGCGTTCAGGGAATTGCTGTCAAAATAGCCGGCAGTGGCGTTCCAGGTGCCCGCCACGATGACGGAGGTGGATTTGTTGACGTCATACTTGTACCCCAGAGTATTGGTGAACCACCAGCCAGTCATCCAGCGGAACGTATATTGTACGCGGCAGTCCCAGAAGAAGTTTTCCAGCCCTTTGCCGAAGTCATGGTGAATGTCCAGAACAAAGCTGTGTTCTTCCGGCCTATTGTGGCTGAAAGCAGGGAAGCCGGAGTTGTTGCCTGTATTGTGGATGTTGAAACTTCCGGGGATACCGCCGTGGACAAACTGGTAACTCAGAGCCGCGACAGTGGATTTTCCGAATTTGCGGCTGACGCCTAAAATGGCCGAGCCTTCGTCGCAAATGCCGGAATCATTGTGTTCCAGACCATTATCCGTCAGCCACTGATATTTTAATCCGCCTATCAGGGAATATTGATTGTTCAGTTGATAGGCGCCGACGGCTTCCAGGGGAATGACATGATCACTTGCGGAATTCTGGAAAGCCAGACCGCGGCTGATGTATTTGGTAGCGTAGCCTGCTCCCAGCTGGGCGGAGAATGTCTTGCCGCCGTTATTGGCGTTTAAAACATCCAGGGGAAGCTGGATATCGGCAGTAGCCATGCCGGAAAAAGCGGCCATGGCCGCACATGTAGCAATAATGGTTTTATGTTGCATAATTAGAGGGGAAAAATATAATAACAATATTTTTATTTTTAGCAAGTGTATCTTCAATACCAGAAAAGAAACGGAAAGATATGTTCAATGTATGACAAAAAGTGTTAAACATTTGGCGCATTATTCATCATGCAATGGCATTTTTGTTCCAAAGAAAACTCTATAGCTTCCACAAAAGCCGGTTTTATTTAAATGTTTCCCCGCCGGAGCTGCGGCAGACGTGTTCACGGCTATGGCTTTTGTAAACCTGATGATGCCGTGGATTCTTTTTTCAGCGCTTCCTTTAACTGGGGTTTCAGGTGCTGGAAGAGTTTGATGGAGCCTTTGCTGGACATGTGGTCGCTATCCTTGTACAGGATTTCCCCGTGTTCATAGGCGTTGAACGGCCTGTCTTCCGGTATATAGGGAAGTATGCGCAGGACGGTGCAGATCCCTTCCTGTTCAAGACGGTCAAGGATGGGAAGTACGGCGGCATGATCTTCCCTGTATTTTTGCCGCGTGCAGGTAAGGCTTTCCAGGCCTTTTCCCGTTTCCCCCCTGCGTATGAGGTTCCTGATGTATTTGGCCACGTCATTTTGCTTGATGAGCGGAGTGGGGGCCAGCAGGATGACTTGCTTGCCCATCGCCCGCAGTTCGGAGATAAATGCACGGAGGGAGTTTGAATAGGCAGGTTCTCCGGAGGGAAGCGGCTTCAGCTTCCAGTCCATTACATTTTTACTGTCGTAACGGGTGCTCCAGTGCTGGGCTATCACCACATGGCTGATTTCCGGGTGGACGTTCAGCCATGCCATGAGGGCCTTTATTTTTTTCTCGTCGCAATAGTAGCTTGCATCAAACGGCAGCGCGGGCAACTCCCTGTTCCAGAATGGGGAAATGACGGAAGAAACGTAAATCCCGGAGATATCCAATTCCCTGCATGCTACGTCCAATCCGCAAAAGGCCGCAGAGGCGTGGCTGTCCCCCAGCAGGACTATGGATGGAGCTTCGGCAGGGGAACCCAGCTGCAGCAGGCCGGGTTCCGCACTTCCCTTGAAATCGGCTCTGCTGACGAAGGCAAAGATGTTGTTATTGAATTTGATGGCTTCCTTATCAAATCCCCGGGCGGCTTCAGGAGATTTGATTTCCGATGCGCCATGCAGCTGGGGGCTGGAAATGGAGTTGATTTCCTGGTTGATGTAGTTCCGGAATCCTTCCGTCTGCCTTCCTGCAACGCATAGAAGCAACGCGAAAAGGTACAGGGGGATAAACCATTTCATCTTCATGCGCTTTTTCTCTACTGTAAGGTACAGGAGACCTCCCAGGACTGCGGACGCCGCTCCGATGGCAAGCATTCCGGGCCATCCGGGGGCATGGAGAAACCACGAATGATAGAACGCGATGAGGGGCATATGCACCAGGTAAAGGGAGAACGAGATTCCTCCAATCCACAGCAGAAGTTTATTGTTGAACCAGTGGGCCAGCCTGCCGGATTCCGCATACCGGATCACCAGGCATGTCCCCAAAACTACGGCCGCCGAGCAGAGGGAGACGTCCTTTCCGCGGGAAAGGGCAGGTACGAGGATGCATAACATTCCAAGGAGGAAGAGGAGAGCGTTTTTTTGCTGTTTTCGCAACGTGTTGAACTTAAAGGGGGGGGGTATATTGCTAACAAAATCCCTGCGCAAACCTCCCACAAACGGGGCAGCGTCATGTAATGGGAGGTGGGGCGGACCTGCTCCCAGACGGGCAGGCCGATTTCCTGCAACAGGTTGTGAATGGGATAGGAATAGGCCCAGAGAAAGGACCCGATGCCGGCGATCCAGAAAAGAGAGGCGACCGCCCGTTTGGGAAGGTAACGGTACAGGACGCATCCCCCCGCGAACAAAAGATAAATCTGTGCCGTCACCGCCAGGTACCACATGTGAAGGAACGGATTGCCGGAAGAATCCTGCGCGAAATAGTCGGACTGGATGACGGCCAGGAACCTGTTCGCGGCGCCTATCAGCGTATATCCGCCTGTGGAACTGGCTGTCGCCAGGTCCGTATAGTCCAGAAGGAACATGCCAGCCAGAAGAGTGAGCGGGACGATGACGGCAACCGGGGTAAAAAGTCTTAAGACTTTTTTACGGGCAAATTCCCCGAGACGGATTTGCATCTGCTGTTTCTGGAGGGATTTCATGAGCAGGTAGCCGGAAATCACCAGAAACACTTCAACGCCGAAGTAGCCGTAGGGGAAATGTTCCGGATTGAGGTGGAAAAGGATGATCAGAATAATCGCGAGGCCTCTGAGTGAAGTGATTTGCTTCATATTAATCAGAATTGCAGATAAATGAACGGAATTATGCGGAATAGCCTTGCTGTAAGATTCTCAAAAGATTCTGGCTTTTAATATTCAACAAATTGCTCAGATGAAAAAGCAGGGAAAATCAATAAAACAAAGCAAAACTGGAGTAAACAATTCCGTAAATGAAAATTACAGCGTAACCGGATAGAGGGAATTGTATGCTGTGAACACAGACGAAATTAACGGTGTACGGTTAATATCTCGCTGACAGGTTTGCGAGGCGAGGACGCTAAAGAAAACTGTTCCGGGCAATCGCCGCAGGCAAGAATGCAAATGACGGTTTCATGGTCGGGAATGGAAACCAGCTTCCTTAACAGGATATCCCGGAAAGGGGATACTGACCAGTTCAGGAGGCAATGCGCCACTTTGTTGGCGTGCAGGGCATAACAAAGGTTCATCAGGAAAATTCCTGCATTAGTGTACAGGTCGTTCCGTTCTTCCTCCCAGCGGATGTCGTGGAGATCCGCCGTAATGATGAGCAGCTTGTCGGCCAAATGACCGAATCCCCTGTTTCCATTCTGGAGGGAGAGCACTTTTTTCCGCGTTTCCTTATCACAGATGCAATGGACGCGGGTATGCTGCCTGTTGCAGGCGGATGGGGCATTGCGGGCAAGGGATACGGCCCGTTCTATTTGTTCCAGTGAAACCGGGCCATTGAAGTGACGCACGGAATGGCGGGATGCCGAAAATTCGGGAAAGGAGGATTCCAAATGGGCATAATATAGTTCCCTGGTTATTTCTATCTGACCGTCTTCCTTGACCGCAGGGGGGAAGTCCGCCAGCAGGCTGTCCAGCGCCTGCTGGAGATCCGGACGGAGGCTGAAGTTTTCTTTTCTGTGCATTTCGCGGTAAGCGTCCAAGACGGAGATGGCATGCAGGATTTGATCATTTTGAGGGAACTTTTCTGAATAATCCCTTATCAGACTGATGAGTTCCAAGACGGCATCATGGCCGAACCCCAGACGCCTCTCAGGCATGCTTAATCCTTTTTCTACTACATGGTAGGCCATGATGACAGAGGCCAGTTTTTGTTCCTTCTCCTCATGGTGAAGGGATCCTGCATGGCGGATGAACCTTTTCCGATCGTAGGAATAAAGATACCTCAATTTATAGCGGCTGGAGTGTGTATAAAATATGAAATTGAGCCGATTGGAGATTTTTTTCAGGAGGTTCAACATATTCATGGATGATGGATTGCGGTTAACGGGAAAGTTTTTAAATCAGGAAATAAGGAAGGTAATTCTTTTTTTAAGCTGTTGAAAAATCAATGTTTTTTCTTGATTATTCAATCCTGTCAGATAAGTGAGAAGGATGGACAAGAGAGACGTTGAAAAAAGAAAAATAATGCGTTTTCCATACATGTCAGGCAACAGCAGATAAATGGTGCAGTTGACAAGGCAGATCAGCAGGCTGACGGAAACTGTTTTGAGAACCACCTGTTTAAGAAAGGAAAGTACGGAAAAGCGGAGCATTTTTTTCAGAAGCCAGAGCCTCATGATCAGCGCCATGATGGTCAGGACAATGGAGACGACCAGGAAAGAAACGGGAGGGCCCCCCCATTGAAAGACCAGATAGCTTAACGGGACATTCAACAGGAGGATTGTTCCCACGCTGGCCTGGTAAAAGGCGATTTTCCCTGTAGCCAGGAGAACGGTGATCAAATAGGTGGAGTAGCTTTCCGCCAGCACGTTAGCCAGGAGAAGAATCACAAAGATATTGGTGTATGCGGGGATTTCCTTGAGCCAGAGAGAGAGGATGAAATCAATATTGAAGCACAGGGGAAGCATGAAGACGGCCAGAAGAAAGAAGCTGTAGCGCGTTCCGTTGAATACCAGCTTCCACATGTGTTCGTAGTCTCCCGCCGCGTAGCTTTTCGTGATTTGCGGCTGCATGGCGCTGGAAAAACTCCCCATCAGGGAGGTTACTCCGGATGAGACCTGGGACGCCACGGCCTGAGCGGCATTGATGAGTACGCCGAAAAAAAGGTTGATGACCACATTGATGCCGGCCCCCTTCAGCAGCCAGGCGATGGAACCGAAAAGGTTCCACGAATAAAATGCTCCCATTTCCTTGAGAAAAGGCTTGTCCAGAATGGCCCGGTAGCGGCAGCTGGAGTAATGCCTGCTGCAGTAAAGGGCATAAAAGCCGCTTGAAGCCAGTGTAAGCAGGAAATTGTACCAGGCAAAATAAATCAGCCTGTCCATAGGAGCGTAATAAAGCAGGATGACACATATTACTTTGATTCCTGTCAACAGGATTTCTACTGTCGCCAGCACCCGGAAATTTTCATGCGCTGTCAGCGTTGCGGTGTACGCCACGTTGAGCAGGCTTACCAGGAATGTCATCAGGGAAATCTGATAGACCCAGTTGACGGCATTCATTCGGTCCGCGGGAAAAACCATATGGTAGTTGATGGCCCACAGTCCCACGGTTTCCCCCAGTATGAATATCACCAGGGCAAAAATAAAGAGGATGCTCAGGGAAGAAGAAAAAACCTTGTTCAGCCTTTGGTTATTGTTCCTTCCCAGTTCATAGGTGATGAACCGGCTGATGGCCGTGTTCAGGCTGCCGTTGAACAGTCCGAAAAGAGCCACCAGACTGCCGACGACGTTGTAAATCCCGTAATCCGCTATTCCCAGCGCGTCCAGGGTAAGGCGCGACGTGTACAGCCCGATGACCAGATTGATCAGCGAACGGGTGTAAAGCAGCATGGTGTTGCGGGCAATGCGCTTATTGCTGTTTTCTTCAGCCATGACGGGTAGCGGAGGTACATTGTTGAATGGCGTTTTTTAGAAACTCCATGGAATGAATACGCAGAGCCTCCCAGTTCCGTTCGACGGCCGTCCAGTTAATGGGACGGTTCAGTTGTCCGGCCATGGAGCCTTTTTCCGGATGGTAGATCCTGTCTTCCAGACCCAGGGATTCCAGCAGGGAGAAAATACGCGTGTTCTGGACGGCTGTTTCTCCTTTTTGAAGAATAGTTATAAAGGGCTTGCGCATGATAAGCGCGAATACTGTCCCATGGAAGGAATTGGTGATGATGCAGAGGGCTTCCTGGAAGGACTGCAAAAATTCATAAGGATTCGGGGAGATGGAATATTTTTCCGGGATGCAGCATTCCGCTCCCTGGAGAGGAATGATGCGGAGCGGAGCGCTCATTTTTTTCCCGGCTTCTTTCACCTGCTTCCAGGGAAGCTGGGAAAGCTGGTCGATGTTGAGAAAATACCCCAGAACGCACGGTTCGGAAAAGTACGGCGGCCGCCCTTCCGTCAGCCGGGAGTATTCCCTGCGGTCCAGGAGCAGTGTGGGATCCAAAACAACTTCAACTGTTTCTGCGCCAGCTTTCCGGCATATTTCCACCCCGTGTTTTTCCCGGACGGAAATGGCGGAGAATTTAGGGAATTCCCGCTGAGCCAGAGCATACCATTCCGGGGGCTGCTTCCCCCATGCCGCGCTGGCTGCATAGGCTATGCGCTTGCCGGCAGGGGCGAAATCCAGGAGTTTTTCCGGTTCGCAGGATGTCCATATCTGGTCGCTGCCCGCCAGGTATGCGTCAAAATCCAGTTCTTGCGCGTTGAGTTCTCCGGGAAGGAAAATGGGGGACAGGGCGTGTATCTCCTGTTCAATAAAGGATTCAAATGACGGAGTTTTCCGGGGAACCCTGCGCTCCGGTTTCAGGGAACGGGCGCAGCGGGAAAGAAAACTCCAAGGATGCCGGCAGTAATAATTCAGTTTTTGCCGTGCAGTAGGCGGGGGGGGGGACGGGGAGCGGCCTGGGGAGCTGCTTGACCAGAGCGGATTGGACGGACATCCCCGCCAGTACCTGCTGCATGGCATATAACTGCATCAGGGAGCCGTAGTTGCAGGTGATGAACGAATAATGGATGGTGATAATGCCTATCTTCATGGGCGTCAGCTTTTAAAAAAGTTCCTGATAGCGGTTGAGAGAGCCTGAAGACGGGTTCCGAAGCCGAACTGCATTCTGAGGTGTCGTAAGATCATCTGAAGAGAAACAAGCTTTTTCCCCCTCCTCAGGTAATTCATGTAAGGGAAGGAGGTTGAGGCTTCGATAGCGGATTGATCTTTGTGTTCAAGCTGCCGGATGATTTGCCGGTAGAAGTTTTTTCCGGAAAGAGCCCTTCTCAGTGTGCCTGTAATGCGTTCCCTGCATTCCCCGCGTTCCAGACCGGAGGGGACGCACTGGTAGAGGCGATAGATGGCATTGATGGAATTGATGAAATCCGACGTTTTCATTCTTCCGCGGACAATGTTGTTCATAATGCTGCTCTCGTGGCCGGCACGGTAATGGTACAGAGGTTTTCGGATGATGGAGACGCATCTGCTGCGGCAGAGCATCCGCGTGGCAAATTCCATATCTTCGGAAACCTTGAGTTCCGGCGTAAAGCGGATTTGATGGGTGCGGATCGTTTCCATGCTGAAAAGTTTCGCCCAGATGGAGACATCTACCAGATTCGCCCCGGAAAAGGATTCATTAGTCACCACGTATTCGTCCCTCATGTTTCCGGAGGGAGGGTAAGGCGTTTCCATGGAAACCTCCTGATGATTTTTCTGATGGATACAGATGGAACACATCACCATATCGGCGCTGGACTTCTCCATGGCGGAAAGGAGGTTTTCCAGCGCATCGTCCTCAATCCAGTCGTCCGAGTCAATGAATGTCAAATAAGGGGCGGAGGCCAGCTCTATGCCCAGATTACGCGCGGCGGAAACGCCTTGGTTCCGCTGGTGGATGATTTTGAAACGCGCGTCCCTGCCTCCGTATTCATCCAGAATGGCTCCGCTGCCGTCCGGCGATCCGTCATCTACACAAATGCATTCCCATTCTTTCAGGGTCTGGCGGAGAACGGAATCTAGGCATTGGCGCAGATGGTGTTCCACATTGAACACCGGAATGACGATGCTGACAAGAGGCTGGGTCATATTGTTGAAAGGCTGGGTGTTGGCGATGCCGTTTGGATGAGGATGCGCAGAGAGTTAAATGTTCCTTGTCTTCAGCAGAAGGTGGGCCAGCCGGTACCGGTGCGCCGCCAGCAGACGGCAGACAAGGTGGAAGTAGCAGCCGCACAGGGGAAGCTCCGCCTTGCGTGCGGCCAGGCCGCTGGTAAGGAAGTCCCGGAATACTTCCTTGCGCGCGGCATAGGGCTGCCGCTGGAGGGCATGGAAAATCACGCTGATTTTTTGCAGGATGTAGCCTTTGACAATGGGAATATCTTCCTGCGGAAGGGAAAGGGTGCTGATCCAGGCCAGGAATTTGGTTGTGAGCGTGTCTATGTCCCGGACGAGATTGAAGCGGCTGCGCTTGGCCGCTCCGTTTTCCGTTTCCTGCGCGCGGTAATGGTAGAAGGCTTTTTTGAGCAGGATGATGTCCGGGGCGCAGGCGGAAAGGTAGTCCAGGACAAACTGGAAGTCTTCAAACACGACGGCGGAGGTGTTGAAGAGGAGGCCGTTTTTTTTCAGGAGTTCCGTGCGGAACAATTTGTTGCAGGAGGATTCCATGTCCAGGCTGGTCAGCAGGTAGCGCAGGAAAGCCCCCGTTTCCCCCGCGGGGATGTGCTGGTTCCGGCTTGGGAGGGTGGTTTCCGTACGGATGAGCCGGGAACCCGCATGGAAGTCCTTGCTGATTCCGTAGCAGAGGAGGGCGGCTTCCTGCGCGCGGAGAGTTTCCTCATGGAGGCAGGCCAGCATGTCCGGCTCCACGGTATCGTCCCCGTCCACAAAGGCGGTCCAGTTTCCCCTCGCCAGGGAAAGCCCCGCATTGCGCGCGGCGCTTACGCCCCGGTTTTCCTGGTGGATGGCGGTGAAACGGGCGTCCTTCCGGGCGTATTCGTCCAGAATGGCTCCGCTGTCGTCCGGGGAGCCGTCATTGATGCAGATGCATTCCCAGTCCGTCAGGGTCTGGTTCCTGATGGAGTCCAGGCAGTCCCTGAGGAAAGGGCCGGAACGGTAAACGGGGACGATGATGGAAAAAAGCGGGGACATGGAGATAAAGCGGGGTAATGGGGGTCAGCGTTCCGTGTTGGCGGAGCCTTTTTTCTGTTTCTCGAATTGCCGGGCATCCACGAGGGTCCTGTACCACCATCCCTGCATGAAATGCCATAAAAATCCTTCCCTGCCATCCAGAAAACCCAGTTTCAGGAAGTAACGGTAGCAGAAGTAGGCGAAGGAACGCCAGAAGAGCGGCTGGCGGGCGTAGCGTTCTTTCATGGCGCGTTTTCTGCCTGCCTGGCCGTCGATGCCGGAGGCCGCCGCGGAGGAGGAGAGGATGTCTTCAATATCCGCCGCTTCCCGGGAGGAATAGTCCACGTGCTTATGTGCCCACCAGCCCAGGTCATTCAGGTTTTCATCCACGAAGTCATATTCGAATTCAACGGAGCGGCCCCGGCTGAGTTCCATGTGTTCGTCCATATGGCGCTGTTCGCATCTGGCCGCGCCGTAGCGGAACAGGCGCAGCAGCTTGACCGGGTAAACGCCGTGCTTCATCCACCGGCCCAGGAAAATATGCCTGCGCTTGTGGATGATTCCGGTGACGTCCGGGGGAAGGGCGGGCAGTTTTGCCTTCAGTTCTTCCAGGGCTTCCGGCATGAACCATTCGTCCGCATCCAGCCTCAGCACCCATTCTGCGGTGATGGGGCAGTTGTCCAGAGCCCAGTTGAACTGGAGGGCGTACAGGCCGGGCCATTCATGCTGGATGACCTGCACCCTGGGGTATTCCCGGCAGATGGCGGCGGTGTTGTCTGTGGAAAAACAGTCAATGACAAAGACTTCTTTAACGACGGGAAGAATGTTTTCCAGACAGCGGCGGATATGGAGTTCCTCATTTCTGGCGAGGATGATAACGGAGAGGTCAAGCATGGTTTAGCGGAGCGTGCGTTGTTTGATGAATCGGGCCGGGTTCCCGCCCACAACCGTCCAGGGGGCCACATCCCTGAATACGGCGCTGCGGGCTCCTACCACGGCTCCCCGGCCAACCGTCACCCCCATGCCCACAAAGGCCTGCGCCGCCACCCATGCCTGGTCTTCCACGGTAATGGGGGCGGAGATAAGGGCGTGGGCGGGATCCGAGATGTCATGGGAGGCCGTGCAGAGGAAGGCCCCCTGGGAAATGACGGCGTGGTTTCCGATGGAGATGGGGGCCTTGTTGTAAATTTCCGTATCAGGGCCGATGCAGGCGTATTCCCCTACGGAGAGATTCCATGGCGCCCAGATATTGCTGCTGGGGTAAACGAGGGAGGCAAGCGGTATGTTTGCCCCGAACAGGCGGAGCAGCAGGTTCCGGGGGACTTTCATGGCGTTGGTGACCATGAGCCGGAAGAGCGTCCGGTTGACGATGTACCAGCCATACCGTTTGAGGCGGTGGCTGAGGGAGTAGTGTTCCTGGTAACGGGAAAGATCCATGGCTGGGGATGGGGGTGAGTGGTAAAAGAGGGGTTATGGCCGGGGTACGGCGGCTGGTTCCGCGTCTGTTTTTATTCCGGTGGAAAAGGCGGCCAGCGGCCCTTCCGCGGATTGGCCCGCCTTCTGGAAATAGATGTTCCGGAAGGCTCCGCTTTCTCCGGCTCCCCAAAGGGGCGCGTTCCAGGGATGTTCCGGATGGTGGAGATGCCCCTTCCATTCCCGCTGCATGTTGGCGAGCCGCGCGGACTTCGTCAAGGCGAGCGTGGGTGCGGCTTTGGCGAAGACGGAGAGGCTGGGAAGTGCGGCCAGGAGCAGATAACAGACGCACAGTTTGCGCCACCGGGGCGTTCCCACCCGTTCCGTGAAGATGCGGGTGAATAGGAGAGCCAGGCAGAAGAAGCTGACGCTGGAGGCCTTGTAGCAGAATTCATTGTAGCCGCCCACGGAACCTATGTAAATGAAGTAGGTGAGCGTGAGAATGACCAGGGCTGACCAGAACAGGGCGTCTTTTTTGAAGCGGCGGAACAGAAGAGCCGCCGGAACGCCGACCGTCAGCAACCAGGAGCCGGCCATGGCGCCCCAGAATTTCCAGTTGCCGTACTGGAGCAGGTCAAAGGGGGAGTCCTGCCACGTCAGGCGTATGCGGTTGTTTCCGTTGCTGCTTGTAAAATAGATGCCGGCCAGCACCGTCCAGGAGGAGAAGTATTGCCTGACGGGAGTACGGTGGACCAGCGTGCGGACGGCGATGAAGACCAGAAGGCCCAGCGAGCCGATGGGAGAGGCGAGCAGGCACAGGGAGGCCAGGAAGAGCTGGTATTTGGGCGGAATGTTCCAGGAGACCGCCATGGCCAGGAACAGCCACAGCAGCGTGGTGTGATGAAAGGTGTAATGAAGCTGCATGGTGGGGGGCACGCCTCCGAAGAAAGCCAGTACCGTCAGGTAGAGTTCGTGGGCCAGGGGCCCCTGCAAATTGAGCAAATGAAGCCCCCACCTGACGATGCCGTCCAGCGGGCCCTGGAAGATGAGCAGGAGCAGGAAGAGCAGGGTGGCCGAGCGGAATCTGCTCCAGAGGACCGTAAGGGTCAGCGCCAGGCCCAGCCCCGTCCAGGCGGTCAGGACATAGTTAATGATGAATATGTCCGAACAGGAGAAACATTTGCACGCCAGAGCCGGTGGCAGCCAGAAGGCGAGGTAGTAAATGAAATGGCTGTCTCCCGCGTCCACCAGCGGCCAGTCGCAACGGATGAGGGTTTCATAAATGGGGTTGCGGACCACAAAGTCCGCGTGCTGGGATGTGATCCCCGTCATTCCGCCCGCCAGAAGCCACAGGAGGGAAAGGGCGAAGGCACAGAGGTAAATGGCCAGCTGCCGCCTGGTCAGGTGAAGCGTGGGGGCCGGGATTGTTGCGCTCAGCAGGACGGAGGCGGCGGCTACTGCCGCAGCGGCCGGAATGGAAAACAGGGGCCTGACCCATCCCAGCAGAAAGAGGAGGGTAGGGAGCGCCATATAGGTCACAGCGCAGGATGCGGCAAGCCTTCCGCTGATGGTTAATGCGATGTCCGTTTGTTTCCGGGGCTGTTCCATGTAGAGAGAAAGGGGGAAGGCGTGTTCAGGAGGCGTCTGGGCGGAAGGCGTTTTCCCACTGGGGAATGATGTGTTCCCGCGTGAATTTCCGGCTTTTGGCTATGGCGTTCCTCGCCATGGAGCGCAGGGCGGCCGGTTCCCGCATCAGCCCTGCGGCCATTTCCGCCATCCGATGCGCCTGGAAACCGCCGGCCGCAGGCAGGATGCAGCCGTCCTTTCCGTGGTCCACCAAGTCATAGGCGGCGGTGAAGCTTCCGTAAACAATGGGGGAGACGCCGAAGGACATGCCTTCCACGATTACCAGGCCGAATCCTTCATATTCCGAGGTTAAAAAGAGCAGGGAGGCCTGTTCGTAATACGGGGCAGGATTTTGGAAGCCTTCAAAGGAGACGTGCTTCAGGCGGTGTTCCTCGCAGAATTCCTGAAGGGAGCGTTTTTCCGGCCCGTCACCCACCAGGCGGAGAGTCCAGTCCGGGAAGCAGGGTTCCAGCAGCGCCCACGTTTCCAGCACGCGGGAGACCCGTTTCTGGTTGGGTTCCAGCCGTCCGACAAAAAGAACCTCCTTTTTCTTGAGGGCCGGATCATAGCGGAATTCCGGGTTTTCCACGGTAATGGGGTTGGGAATCGTCAGAAGTTTTCCGGTATCTTTCAGTCCGGTGATGTTCCGGAAAGCCTGGTGGAAACTGTCTGAAAGGAGGATGTAACGGTCGCTGTGGGCGTAAACGTAACGCAGGCTGGCCCCGGTGGCCATTGAGCAGCCTTTCAGCAGAAGGCGCAAAAACGCTCTGTTCACCGGGTTTCCCGTCCGGGCCATGCGCATCCTGAGGCCTTCCAGCCGTGCGTTGCAGTCCGGGGCGTTATGGTGGACGGCCAGCAGGCGGCAGGGCAGGCCCCTCATGGCTTTCCGGCACAGTCTGGTGACGTGGAAGGGCAGGCACCACTGGTTGATGATGACGTCAATGCCGCAGGTGGCCAGGATGTCCCGCAGCGCATTCCGGTTGGCCCGGCTGGAAACGGGGTAGTTCAGCCGGTGCAGCGTGACCCGTTCGTCCAGCGCTGGGGAGGGCTTTTCCGTCACCTGTTCAAAGGAAACCACATGAACCGCATGGCCCCGGGCGGAGAATTCATTCGCCAAAATGGCGGTGACGGTTTCCACGCCGCCTATGGAAGGGAATTTCCCGAGCAAAAAGAGGATGTTCATGAGAGATAGACAAATTCCGGTTTGGTTTCCTGCCCCAGCAGATACCGGTACAGGCGTTTCATGCGGTCGGCCGCGTGGGGGGCGGCGCAGGTTTCCATGACGAGGGAGCGTCCGCGGTCTCCCATGGCGAGCCTTTCCTGCGGGGAGAGGTTGAAGGCGTTTTCCAGGGCTGCGGCCAGGGAAGAGGAATCGTTGCCGCACCACCAGCCGCACCGGCGGGTGTTCAGCGCTTCCCACGGCGTTCCCCGGCTGGCGATGACGGGCGTTCCCGCCAGCAGGGCCTCCGCAATGCTCATTCCAAAGTTTTCCTGGTGGCTGGGGGCGCACAGGACGTCCAGGGAAGAGAGCATTTCATACTTCCGCCTTCCGGAAACAAAGCCCGTGAAGGAGATATTGGAAATGTTTTCCGCCCGGACCAGTTCTTCCAGCCGGGCCTTGTATTCCGGGTCTCCGTCACCGATGAGCAGAAGCTCCGCGTTCGGGAGGCGCAGCTGACCCCAAGACGTGATCAGGGCTTCCAGATTTTTGATGGGATGGAGTCTGCCCAGGAATCCGGCCCGGAAGCCCTCGTGCCCGGGGCGCCTGATATCCGCAAGATATTCCGGGATCCGCACCGGATTGGGGATGACGGCCACGGGGTTGGAAAAGCCCATGTCCCTGTAGTATTCCATTTCCTTTTCGCAGGTGACGTGGACGCAGGCGGCTCCGGAGATGTCTTTCCGGTGTCCCAGGGCGAGCATGAGTTTCTTTTTCCAGCCGCCGCGCTCCAGCGCCTGGGGGTACAGCATTCCGTGCAGGGAAACGACGCAGGGGGCATTCATTTTGCGCGCGTGCGCGCATGTGGCGTGGTTGACGTCCAGCCACAGGCCGTTGGTGTGGTAGAGGCGGTACCGGGAGCCGGCCAGAAAGCGGCGTATGTTCCGGGAGACGGCGAGAGGGGTGCGGGCGTCAAACGGGCAGGCATGGATAAAGCTGTCTTCTCCCACCATCCGTTCTTGTGGGGAGCCGGGCTGGAGGGTGAGGATGTCCGTGGGCATGCCGGAAGCGTTCAGGGCTTTGACCAGGTCATAAGTGCAGGTGCTGGTGCCGCCCGAACGGGAGTCAAGGGACGCGATGGTTTGTAATATGGGAGCCATTAATCTAAAAGGGAGGTGTATGCCTTAAGCTGCGTTTCCACGCGGCTGTTCCAGTTGATGTCCGCGACGCGGCGCGCCATGGTTTCATAATTCTTTTCAACTTCATGAATGGCGTTGCTCAGGCCGTCCGGCGCGGACAGGGAAAAGACGGCGCCCGTTTCCAGAGCGGCAACCATGTCGGCCGCGCTGCCCACCTTGTCGCTGGCGATGACGGGCAGCCCCCGGAAGAGGGCTTCTTCCACGACCAGCCCCCACGGCTCATAGCGGGAGGGGAGGATGAACACGTCATGCCGTCCGTATATTTCCGGGAGTCTGTCGTTGGGAACGTGGCCCAGAAAGCGGATATTATCCTTGGCCATGTTTTTGAGAAGTTCTTTTTGAGGGCCGTCCCCCACGATGGACAGAGGCCGCCCATTGGAGTTGAATTCCCTGATGAGCAGTTCCAGATTCTTTTCCGGCGCGAGACGCCCGACGTAAATGTAGTTCAGGGGAGTGGACGGGGAATGGCGGAGGGCACGGCGGCCTTCCATGTTAAAGATGCCTACGCTGCCCGTGACATGGATGTCTCCCGGATAACGAATATGCTCAAACAGGGCGCGGTGGGGGGAACCGGAAGGCAGCGCCGCGCTCATGCGGCGTATGACGGCTTTTTTAAGCAGGCCTTTCCAGCCGTTCATGCCGGAATCAATGGCTGACGATTCGCAAATGACGGCATTGCGGCGCCTGGGGGAAAAAAAGCTGTATATGTTGTATTCCGGCGCCATCCAGCCGGAGAACAGCACTCTGCGGGCCCGGACCTGGGCCATCAGCTTCAGGAGCCTGAGCAGGACAAGAGCCTTGTTTCTTTTTCCCGCATTTCCCTCATGCAGAAAGAAGTAGTCAAAACCTCCCTCATTGCCGGAGAGCCGGGTATTGACCGCTTCCGCCCCATAGCCGTAAAGAACCAGAAGAACGGAGTGTTTTTTCGCCAGTTCCTCACAAAGCCTTACTTTGTAAAAGGAAGGCGTATTGGTCAGGTAGATGAAGTCATATTGCTTGTTCATAGTTAAAGCAGCGTCTTGAATTCATCCGGAAGGCAGGTGCTGTCCCCCAGGACGGCTTCCGGAACGCTGTTCCGGTATACCCGCTTGAAATGCCTTTTGTTGAACAGGATGGGGCGTTCCCCTATGAACGCTCCCCAGGCGGAGAATGTGGAGTCCGAAGCAATGACCCATTTGCACCTGCTGATGGCGTACATGTCCGCGTAGGCATTGCCGTAAAACGCGCGCCTGACGTTGGGGAGGGCCAGCAGCTCCCGAAGCTCTTCGTCCGAGCCGTCGGAAAAGATGAGGAATTGCTGGGCCGGCTTGATGGACAGGATTTCCCTGACGAGATTCACGTACCAGAGGATATCCACCCGCATCTCCGGAGAATAGTCTCCCAGCCGCACGTGAATGGCGATGCAGTCCTTCAAGGCTTCCGGACGCACGTTTTCAATGATTTCCTTTCTGGTGATTTTTTCTATGAATTCATGCACCAGATCCATGTGTTCATTGAGGTCGTCGAAGTATTCCCCCATGCCGCGGATTTGCTTCACCCTCCCGGAACCGGGGCGCAATTTTTCCGCAAGCAGCAGTTGGATTTTTTTTAATCCTCTGATTCCCAGCTCATTGAAAATTTTGAAATAAACTCTTTTATCTTTCTCCTGGCGCAGGAATGTTCCCGGGCTGAGTTTGGTCCAGGTGGGGGAAATGTAGCCTGCGTTTTCCCGCCTGCTGAGTATGTAGGCGCGAGCCGCCACAAACATGCAGTTGGCAAGCCCCGGTCCTGATAAACGGAACCAGCCGAAGTCATAATCCGAGAGGACAGGGTAGAAATATGTTTTTTCAGATTCCATGTTTAAGGTCTGTCATGCGTTTTTGCAATACGGCGAAGGAGGTGAACAACAGGGTGGTGACCACCTGGTTGATTCCCCATAGATATGATTCGAAGTTGGCGGCGATTAGAACGGAGATGATGACGAACAGGTGTATCCTGTCATAATCGCAGGCGGATTTGTGGAATTTCCGCCAGACGGAGCAGGTATAATACGCCATGAACGCAAACAGGAAAACAGAGTAGGGAATGCCTATCATTTTCATGATGTCAAGATAGCCGTTGTGGGACCCCAGGCCGCTTACCGCCTTGGCTTTTTCGCTCTGTTCCACGTCAAAGCCGTTTCCCAGGATGGGGGATTCGGCGATCATGATGAGAGTCGCTTTCCGTTCGCCTTCCCGGGAGGATGAGAAATCCATATTTTCCACGGATTCCGTGAACCGGTTCAGGCCGGTGGAAGAGATTCCCGCCATGGGCAGGATGATTTGCCAGGCGAGCACTCCGGCCAGGAGTACTGCCAGAAATTTGGCGTTCAGACCGTATTTGATGACGAAGGTCAAACAGAGGATGCCTATGGAAGCCCGGCTTCCGGAGAGGAAGGTGGCCAGGACGCATAGAAGAATGATGGCGATTTTTTTCTTTGAGCGGTCGGAAGAATCCAGAATCATGGCTCCTGCGCATAATGAGGAGATGGCTCCCAGCCCATTCGCGTTGCAGAATCCCAGGGTGTGGCGGCCCTCAAAAATAACGTCGTTGTGAACAAAGCCGAGAAGGATGAGCAGGCTGGTGACTACCGACAGAATCGGCATGAGGCGCTGTAAATAGAATGACAGGTCCTTCTGGACGGAAAGCGCAATCATCAGGCAGCAGACGACCTTGGCAATCAGGTAAATTCCCGTTTTCTCATTAAGGTCAAAAATACCGAATGTGAATTGATACAGGATGAAAATGAAGACGAAAGAATAAATGAAAGGAGATGATGCGACCGTTTTCCGGTCAAATACGCGTCCGGAGTTGATCAGCAGCAACAGAGCTCCCAGCCCCAGAAGAAGGAAAGACCCCATGGAGCCAATGCCGTTTAAGAGCATGTGCTGCTGGCCAAGCTGGCAGAGAATGAAGGCAAAAGCCCAGTATTTGCAGAGTGCGGCCATGTCCGGATTTGCTGGTTCTGAGTGAAACTGAAAAAGATTGTTACTGCATATATCCCAGTTGGCGCAATTGCGGAAGGAGACGGGTCATTCTTGTCTCCCATGATGCGTTTTCCCGGGCGGCGGCCAGGTTTTTGTCCGCCAGTTCCTGATAGGTGGCGATGTTGTCCAGAATCTGGGAGAGCCGGTTGCCGATGTCCCCGTCTGTCTGGAGTTCAATGACGGGATTGTACCCCAGCAGATCAACCAGTTCTTTGGGGGCATGGCCGACGATGAGCGTTCCGGAGAGCATGCATTCCCAGTAGCGCTGCGTCAGCGTTTCCACATCGCCCGCCATTTCCGGGTGGGTTCGGCAGCGCGGGTAGCAAATGACGATTTTTGTGGAAGCCAGCCCTTCGCACAGCGAAGGAAAATCCGGGAAGACAAGGCGGCCCGGTTCTTCCGGGTAAAGATAGCTGAGATGTGGCGCCTCCTGCCGCATTTGAAGGATGGCCTCGTGGACAGGCTGCATCAGGCGCCCGATCTGGAGAATGTCCGTCCGGCGCCCCTCCAGGGCTCCTCCGTCCCTATAGCCGGTGGGGTCTATGCCTTCCGGAACGTGAACCGTGTGAATATGCGGAAGTTTTTCAGCCACGTATTCGCAGACCCGGGATGACGTGCACAACAATGTTTGCACATGGTGGCGTTTCAGGGAAGAGATGAGGCGCGGCCAGTACCGGGGCCAGACGTCCCACAGCATGGGCACGATTTCATTGGTATAGCCGAACGGCCACGCGAATGAGTCCGGGTATCCGGCCCCCGGAACCAGCAACGCCTTGCGTGAGCTGGTGAACAGGGGGAAATTCCTTGAGATTCGGGATTTGGCGATCAGCAGACGCAAATTCCACGGGGCGCGAATTCCCCTGACCGTTTTTCCCCCGCTGGCTGCCCATGCGTCTGCGAACCATTGCATGAAGAATTGGTAATTGCCTTCTTTCCTGATAGGTTCCAGTAATGTTAAATGTTTCATGATTTTACTGCGTTGAACATGTTTTCCCATTCAGATACAGTCTGCTCCAGATTGAACAGAGGCGCCGCGGCCAGGCCGTTTGCCGCATAGGAGGAGAGGTCTGAGGCCGTCATTTCACGCATGGCCCGGCACAGGTCTTCCGGATTGTCCGACTCAAAAAGGATGCCGGCCTGATGTTTGCCCACTATTTCCCGACAGATAGGTATATCCGCCGCCAGAATAGGCAGCCCGCAGCACATGGCTTCCACCTGGACGAGTCCGAAGCCTTCGCAGCGGGAGGGGAAAAGCAGGATGGAATGGCGGGGAAATTCTTCCTCCATATTTCCGCAGGGCCCGTGCAGAATGATTCTGTGGTGCAAACCGTTGGAGGATACATATTCTTCAATCCATCCTTTCAGCGGGCCTTCCCCATAGATGTGGAGATTCCATTCCTGATCCGTTTCAATGAATTTGTGGAACGCGCGGACGGCCAGATCAGTCCCTTTCTGGTGGGAGAGAGCCCCGACGTAAACGAACGTTTTGCTGGTAAGGGTCGATTTTCTGGCCGGGTTCATCGTGTTGGGGTTGTAGATTCGACGGGCGGGGAGATGGTGTTTTTCTCTGAATTCTTTTTCGTCCCCGTCAGACAGGACGATGATTTCATCGAAACGATGGTAATATGCCTTGATGGCTTCCTTCATGTACCGGGAGAAGAAGGAACCCATGTTGGTGAAATAGTTGTCATAGGAAGCATGGGACCACGTCAGTATTCTCATGCTGGGCAGGAGCTTGTTTTTGGTGAGGGCGAGAAGCAGGGAGTCTTCAAAGCCGGAACCGAAAATGACCACATCATATTGATGTTTATTGAGATGGTTCGTCAGCGCCTTTTTGAAGCCTGACGTGTAGCGCGCGGCCGCGTATAGCCGGCAGCCAAGGGCGGAGCTGAACAGAGGGGTTTTGCAGACGAGAATGTCCGCCGCGGAGCGGCGAATTTTCTCATATAAATTCATTTCCCTGCAGTAAATATGAATTTGTTCCCGGTTGATTCCTTGGATGCCTGACGGCGGAAGGTTTTTCAGGGAGTAGAGGCTTACGTCATGTTTGCGTGACAAGGCATCCATCAGGCAGGTCAGAACTCTTGGGACGCCTCCTATTCCGAAATCAGACCATGCGACAAAACAAATTTTCATTTTTACAAATGGTTTGATGAAGTTTTTTTGATTTTACAGAATGGCGGCCCACCTGGCCGCCAGGTTTGAGGAGCTGAAGTTTCTGGATGTGACGAGGCTGTGCCGGCTGAATTTTTCCAGTTCGCCGGGATTGTTGATAAGGGATGTGAGGGCGTTCGAGTAAATTTCTTCCTGAAAGGGGGGAACGAGGATGCCGTTTTCCCCGTGGGAGATAATATCCCGGACGGCAGGGTAGCTGTCAAAGGCAACAGGAACGCACCCGTGCTGCATGGCCTCTACAAGAACAAGGCCGAACCCTTCAAACGTGGAAGTCATGCAGAATACGGAGGCTCTGGAATAGTAAGGCTCCGGATTCTGGAAGCCGTGAAAGGCAATTCGGGAAAGCCCCAGTTTTTGGGCGGAATCCTTAAGCATATCTGCATCCGGTCCGTCGCCCACAATGTCCAGATGCCATTCCGGACATGTTTTTTCCACTTTTTCCCATATGCGCAGAAGCCTGTCCACTCCTTTTGAGGGGTTGTCCAGCCTGCCGACAAACAGGCAGCGCGGTTCTTTTCTCTCTTCCTTGGAGAGAACGGCCGGTTCCACGATATTGGGAATGCAGACGAGCTTGTTCCCGGGGACGGAGGGGCACAGTTTTTTGAATTCTTCAATGCCCCCTTTCGAAAGCGTCACTATCCGGTCATAGTCTGAAGCCAGTTCCCGGAACAGGCTGCGCTGAAGCAAAATTGCCCTGTATTTTTTTAATGCCAGTATAAGCGTATGATAGAAAAATGAACATGCCTTGCCGATGAGGCCGCGTCCGGAGGGCCTCCGGTTGACGGTCCGGTAATGTTTCAGATAGGTATATTGGGAACTGTGCTGTACGGCAATGAGTTTGACGGAAACCCCGTTCATGTGCCCGCGATGCCGGAAGATTCCCCACCGCCCCACAATCCCGCCTTCCGTCTGGTCAATGATGCTCTCAATTTCTCTTTCCCGGATAAGGTTAAGCAGGAAATTCTGTTCTTCCTTCCGGCTGAGGGCTGCGGGAATGAACACGAGATCCGTCGGAGGCACGTATTCTTCCCCCAGCCTGTTTTTGTTTCTGCAGAGGAGCGTTACCCGGTGGCCTTCACCGGCAAGCATGGCGGCCAGCTGATGAGTGGCCCGTTCCATGCCTCCCTGTTTGCCCAGGGATTCATTGGGAAGATAGATGACGATGTTGCTCATGGCTGGTCCTGCAGGCATTCCATCCACAGGGGAATGACCTTTTCCGGGTGATAGTTCGTTAATACTTTGGTGCAGGGCGGGACGTAGGGGCCGCTCATCAGTTCATCCAGTTCCCGCGCGAAGAGGCGCAAGCTGAAGGGCGGGATGAGACGTCCCGTCTCCCGGTTCGGCAGCATGTCTTCAGCAGCGTGGAAACTGTTGAAAACTACAGGAAAACAGCCGTAGGAGAGAGCTTCGTTAATTACCATGGGCATGCCTTCGTGGGTGGAGGTGAGGCAGAGTATTCTGGCCTTGCGGTAATAGGGCGCGGGTTCCTGAACTCCCTCAAAATGGACGTTTTCCAGTTTCAGGCGCGCCGCCATCCGCTCCAGATTGCCGCGTTCCGGGCCGTCCCCCACCAGGTACAGATGCCAGTCCGGATGAAGCGGCTGCACTTTCTTCCAGACATTCAGCAGGCGATCCACCTTTTTGGGAGAGTCCGCCATCCGTCCCACATAAAGAACGGCGTTTTCCTTCCCGGAAAGGTCAGGCTGGACGGGATCATAAGTCAGCAGGTTGGGAATGGCGTACAGCCGGGCCCTTTCCGGGGGGCCCGCCAGCTGGAGGGCGTCTTCCGTATACCGGGGGGAGAGAAAGACCACCTTGTCCGACCCGCGGAACATATCCCTGTATTTCCTCCTCTTGTTGCTGACGGCCGCGTGTTTTTTACAGGGCAGCAGCGCATGGCGCAACAGCGTTTTCATGGTATTGCCCCAGGTGGAGAAATCCTTCCGGAGCAGGCAGGAGAAATAATCCAGCCCTGTGCGGACGTCAAAGGAAATCCAGGAAATGATGGAAGCCCGGATGTCAAGGTGTTCATGGCTGAAGAAAAAGGAGTCATCCTGATTGGCCCCGCAGTTGATGATGCCGTCCGTCTTTTGTGCGGAGCATAGATTTTCCACATATTCCCTGTTTTCCCTGCAGAAGAGCGTGTCCTGCCGCGGAAGGGTGAAATAAGGCAGTCCGCCGGGAGGAACATCCGCCTGTTGGAGAGACAGAAAGGAAATACGGTGGCCGTGCCGCGACAGGGCTTGCGCCAGAAGATATGCCGCCCGTTCCGTTCCTCCCGCATGGGGCAGGATGGGTTGGTCAAAATAGAAAATCAGGTTCATGACGGCGTGACGGAAAGGAATGGGAACAGAAAATTTAACGGGTTTTGAACAGATAAAGGATGGGATTGCGCATACTGCCAGCCTTGGCCAGCAGCCGGGTTACTCCGTAATGCCACGGGTAAGGGATGCCGTTTTTTTTGAATGCCTGCTTGTTCTGGCGCGTATTCCTCAGAATGGCTCTCAAGCCCGCCGTACTGGAGCCTCCGGTGCGCATGAATACCATGTCGCGGTCGATATAGGCGGTGGAAATGCTGTTTTTTTCTATAAAGCGCATCATCAGCTCAAAGTCCGCCGCGCTGCCTATAGCAGGATCAAAGCCGCCGTAACGGGTAAAGCAGTCCTTTTTACAATAGAACGTGGGGTGCGCCGGGTTCCAGCCGCGCTGGAAGGAACCGGGAGTGTACTCCGTTCCGCGCCATGTGCGTACGATTTCCCTTGCTCCGTTGATGTAGTTCAGATTGCCGTGCACAGCGTCCGTCCCATGCCGGGCAAACGCTTCGGCGATGGCTTCCAGCACGTTTCCGTCCTGGTAATAGTCATCCGCATTCAGAAAGCCGATGACATCTCCCGTGGCCATGCCTATCCCCTTGTTCATGGCATCATAAATTCCCTTGTCCGGCTCGGATAGCCATTTCATGCGGCCGGAAAATTGATGACTGTATTTTTCAATCAATTCCACGGTTCCATCCTTGCTGGCCCCGTCCACCACAATGCTTTCCACGTCCGGGTAGGTTTGCCGCAGAATGCTTTCCAGCGTGTCTTGCAGCGTTGCAATGCTGTTATAACAAACCGTAATGACTGAAATTTTCATTTTTGGCGGGGGGAGTGGAGGATTTTTATTGGACGCTTTTCTGACGGCTCCTCATGATAAGCTGGGTATTTGCCCTAAGGCCTTTGGTCGGCAGGTCTTTGGGGGTCAAGGGATGGTCGGGTACGCTCAAGGATGGGACGGGTTCTTTTCGGATACTTCTTAAGATGAGTTGCGTATTTTCTTTTAATCCGTAGGTCATCAAATCCCTGGGCTTCAGTACACGGGCCGGTGTGCTCAGGGCATCCGGTCGCTGTTGAATGCCTTCTCTCTCGACAACCTTGAGGAAGGTGTAAAAAAGGATATTCAGGTCGTACCGAAAGGTCAGGTGGCGTTGGTAGCTCAGGTCATAACATACCCGCTGGCGGAAGGTGAGGTTGTTGCGCCCGCGAATCTGGGCCAGCCCCGTGATGCCCGGGCGCAGGGACATTCTTTTTTTCCGGGTGGAAGGGGTAAAAATGGCCATTTGATCGGGAATCCAGGGGCGTGGGCCGATAAAGCTCATGTCCCCCAGCAGAACGTTGATGAGTTCAGGCAGTTCGTCCAGGGAGGTGCTGCGCAGCAGGGAGCCCAGGACTGTTGTGCGTTCTTCGTCCGGGAGCAGGTTCCCTTCCTTGTCCCGGGTATCTTTCATGGTTTTGAATTTGATGATATGAAAGGGTTTGAGGCCGTGCCCGATGCGCTTTTGCAGGAAGAAGGGAGATGTCCGCTGGACGATGGCCAGCAGAATAGCCAGAATGGCTAATACCGGAAACAGGCATATAAGGCCGAAGAGTGCACCCGTGAAATCCAGGGCGCGTTTTCCGTAGCGTCTGTAAAAATTATGATTACGATACAGCGGGTTGCTGAAGGGGATATTAGTTATAGGGGCTGACATGGGTGTAGTACGAGAGGTTGTTGATAGGGTAGGCGGAGTTAGTTTTTCAGAGGCATGCGTTTGGCCATGGCGATGTTGTGGCTGTCTGTCCCCCACCATTCGTAAAGTTGACGGGTGCGGAACGTTTGTGCCAGGGCTGCGGCGGATTTGCCGTAAAATCCTTTCAGGGAGCCGACATTGCCCTGATATTTGACGCCTTCCTGCCGGGCCAGTTGGAGGAAATCTTCCTGTTGCAGGAGGCGGCCATAGCGTTCAGGGTGCGCCAGGACAGGGACGTATCCCATGTCCCGAACGGAGCTGATCATGTCCTTCCAGGCGCCGGGAAGGTAGTACTGGGGCAGTTCCACCAGCAGGTGGATTCCGTCGTAGGTCAGGGGAGTGTATCGGCGCAGCTGCTCATGGAACTGGTTGTCCAGCATGTATTCCGCCGCGAGCCGAAGCTGGAATTGTTCTTCCCTGGTGTCGGCAAGCAGCTGGTCGAAACGGCGGCGCAGGAAATCGGGCGTATTATCCGGGTAGCGCGCCATGATATGGGGGGTGCAGTAAGCTCCTTTGAGTCCCATGGCCTTGAGTCGGCGAATGATGCCCAGGCTTTCTTCAAGGCAGGCGGCTCCGTCGTCCACCCCCCATAGAATATGGGTGTGCATGTCCATGCCGTCCGGAAAAAGGCTGGATGTCGCATACCGGGGGGTGAACAGGTTGCCGAACATGATTGCTGCCGAAAAGAGTAAAAAGCAGGGAAGAAAGCCTGGGCTTATGTATGGCCTGCGCCTTATTTATCTTGTTTCCTGCTGGTTTGCTGCGGTTCTTTGGTCCCGTAGCCATACTGGTAGCCGTAGCCATAGCCATAGTAGCTGTAGCTGGCGGACTTGAAGTTGACGCCGTTGATGATGTACGCCATATTGGGCAGTTTTCCCTGATCGGCCAGTTGCTGGATTTGGAGCAGATACCGTTTGTCGATTTTTCCGCTGCGCACGGCGTACAGGGTAATATCGCTCAGGGATGCCAGAATGGCGGTGTCTGCCAGAATGCCGTAGGGCGGAGCGTCGATGATGACGGCATCATACTGTTTTTTCAGGATGCCGAGGATATGGCCCAACAGGGGATGGCTGAGCAGGGTGACCGGATTGGGCACCATGGGGCCGGTGTAAAGGATATCCATGCCGCGGGAGTTTTCTCCCAGGGGGCGAATGATGCCGGTGGTGTCGGTGGTCTGTTGGAGCAGGATGGAAGTGAGTCCTTTGCGTCCGGAACCGCCGAGACGCCGGGTCAGGGAGGATTTGCGGAAATCCCCGTCAATAAGCAGTACTTTTTTGCCGGCATAGGCGAAAGCGGCGGCCAGATTGGCGGAGGTGAAGGTTTTCCCTTCTCCGGGGAGGGTGGAGGTGACCAGAATGACGTGTCCTCCCTGTTCCGGCCTGGGGAGCATGGAATCTACGTTATTGCGCAGAATGTGGAAGCATTCCGCGATGACGGAATGTTCGTCCTGAATGAAAAGCTTGGTGTTTTTGCTTTCTTTTTTGCTCATTTGAGGCAGTTCGGCAATGACCGGCTGCCTGTTTGCAGCGGGGAGGTCATGCTTGTTGTTGACCTTATTGTTCAACATGGCCGCTCCCATGAAGGCCAGGATACTGAGCAGGGCTCCGCCCGCCGTTCCTCCGGCGACGTATTTAATGGTTTTAGGAGAGATAGGGAGGTTGGAGCCATGGGCGGTTTCCAGTACCCGGGCATTGGATTCCGTTACCGCCATGGCCAGGGCGTTTTCCTGTTCCTTGCTCAACAGCATCAGGTACAGTTCTTCCTTAACCTTGTGTTCACGGATAAGCGGAATGATTTCCTGTTCCTTGATGGCAGTTTCCGTCAGGCGTTCAGTCAGGGAATTCCTTTTGTTAATAAGCTGGTTGAGTTTGAGATCCAGATTGCTGCGGTAGTTGGAGAGAGCTTTGTTAGCCGCCGCTCTGGTGGAATTCATCCTGTCCCTCAAGCTCACGGCAATCGGGTTTTGGGAGCCGGCGCTTCCGGCGATTTTCTGATATTCCAGATAAGCCTCATTGTAATGTTCTATCTGCCGGGCGATGCCGGAATCGGGAAGACCGGTTTCTACGGAGATCAGCCCATGTTTGCGTTCGCTTTCCTTGAGATTGTCAGCAAGGGTGGACGCCAGTTTGATTTGGGTTTCAAGATCAAAGATTTCCTTTTCCAGCGCCTGGGAGGTGCTGAAGTCCGCGCTCATGGTTGTGTCCGCATCTTTGACGATGTCACTCTTCGTTTTAAATTCGGTAAGTTTTTTGTCCACGTCGCTCAGGGAGGCTCCAAGTTCTTTTAGTCGATCCCTAATGAAGATTTTCGTTTTAAGGGACGCCTTGTTCCGTTCGTCCTTGGAAATTTGGTTGTAAACCTGGATAAGGTGGTTGAGCGTGTCTTCGGCTTTCTGGGGATTGCTGGATGTCAGAGTCATCTCCAGAAGGCTGGATTCCTTGGAGTCTGGACGGGTAATTGTCAGGCCACGGAGCAGGGCGTTGGCGGTTTCAAGAACGGGAGAGTGTCTTACGATGACGGTTTTTCCGTTCCATGCGTCGGTCATCAGGGAGGTGGGATGAACGGAGATGGTGGCAAAGGGAAGCGTAAGCGGTTTTCCGTAAAAACCTTCCAGCAGGATGAGTTCCCCCTGATCATTGGGATGGCCAAGCGTGAAGCGCTTTTCATCCAGCGGCGTGATGTGCAGGGTGCAGGCTCGTTGTTTGTCGATTTGTTCAAAGTGCACCAATAAGGGGGTGGCATGGTAAAGATCAAGCTCCCTGAAATCTTTTTTTTGCCAATAGGATGTGTTGAGGTTGAGGTCTTCCACCACTTTGTTCATTAATGCGGTGGATTTGAGAACGAGGCTTTCATTGGCCAGGTTAGCCGCGTTGGGGTCTATGTTCAATTCCGCCATGATGCGTTCGGAAGAGACGTCGCTGCCTGTTTTGGCATCGCGCATCAGGACGCTGGCCGTTTTCTGGTAAATATAATTCTGTTTGCCGGCCAGGTAATAGGCCGCCGTGCCTCCGGCGAGGGCTGCCAGAATGATGATGAACCAGTAACGGCGCAGGATCGTCAGCACCGTGTCCAGGGAAAGAGCTGTTTCTTCTGTATTTTCCGTAACAGGAGGAGTGGGAGCGGTATTATTTGCCATGGAGGAAAGAGGGTGGAATGTTGTGTGGAAATACTGAACCCCTGGGGAATCGGTCCGATACAATCGGACCGTCCCTATATTTCCGTTCACAGGTATGATTAAGCCGGACGAAAAAGCGGCGGAATGTCCGTTACAGGCACAGGGCGACCACGGCCAGAGTAATGCCAAGCCCGGAGAGACCCCAGCCGTACCATTGAGCGGCATCGCTGCGCGTGTTGACCTTGCGGTCTGAGGGGGTCACGTAAATGATGTCGTTTTGCTGGATGTAATAGTAAGGAGAAGTGAACAAATCCTTGCTGCGCAGGTCGATACTGGCGATTTGACGGGTTCCGTTGGTTTCCCTGATTAGCGTGACGTCCCGGTTGCCGTCAATATTCAGGTCTCCGGCACGGCTGATGGCCTCAAGAATGGTTACGCGCTGTCCTTCAATAGTGTAGGTTCCGGGAGCATTGACTTCGCCCAGAACGGAGAATTTGAAGTTCATGATCTGAACATTGACGGAGGCATCCCGGATGTAGTCATTGTTCTTGAGAGTAGCGGCAATGTCGGAGGCCAGCTGGGAGCAGGTTTTGCCCGCAGCCTTCATTTTGCCGATGACGGGCAGGACGATGCAGCCCTGGGCATCTACCAAATATCCTTTGGGTTTGTTACTGGAGGTGCCGCTGGAGGAACCGATTTCAGACATGGCAAAGGGGGCGGTGAGCTCCGGCTGCTTGCTGCTGACTGCGATATAGAGCTGGTCATCCTTCTGGATGGTTGTCTGGTAGTTTGCCTTGATGGTTTCCCTGGAGTTTCCGGAAACATCCTGGATATAGAGGACTTCCTTGGGGCTGACGCAGGAAGGCAGGAGAGCGGCTCCGGCCATGGCCAGGGAGCACAGAATGGCTTTATTGATGAGGTTGTTTGTATTCATTTGGTGAGGGAGGAGGAAACGTTGCTTTTGGGAGGAAAGATGGTGATAAAAACAGGGAAAGAGGCCATTCCGGCTCAAAGGATTTTCTTCCTTGCCCCGGAAGCACCACGGGAATGGCGTGATGCCCTCCATGCTTTCAATCTTCCGGAAGTTTGAAAGAAAAAGGCTGCTATATGTTCAGTCATCATTTTAAATTTGATGATTTTGATTTTTTTTGTTTGAAACAAGCAAGGGTTTGAAAAAGGGGGATATATTTCCCCTCACATGGAAAAAGCGGGAAAATAATCATCAATAATGAAAAGATACTGGCAGAAGCAGTACCGCCGGACAAAATACCGGGGAGTGGCCGCTGACTTGCCTGCACATGAAAGTCGTGCCTGGTTAACGGATTGTAATTTCAATGTCATGAGGAAGAGCATTCTCAATTAGCGGATTTCAAATCCGGTGTCAATAGCAATCATTTAAAAAAAAAAGCTTATTCATTATTCCCGAGTTCGGAAAAGATAAAAAAGTTGTAAAAATTATATGGTTAAAAATTTTTTAAACGCTAATCATTATCTAGTTATACTAAATCATAATATCCCTATTTTTTTAATAGGATTTGAAATCCGCTGGATGTTTCATAACTCATGAAAAAATGTCGAACGGTATATTTTTTGTAATAGATATTTAGGATAATAATAAATAATCAAATGGATATGAAAAATAGTCATTGAAATTGATTCGGTTTTATTGATTTGCGGTGTAGGGACGGTCTTTTCTCAGGTAAAAAAAGGAATTCCTAGCGATACTCTTCCAGAGTGGCAAAAGTGTTTAAAAAACCTTATTTCCGGTCCGTAAGCCGGCACTTCCTGTCTTGAGGGATGCGGATTCGGGCGATTCTTTTTCTTCCCTGTTTAGCCTTGAGTTTGGGGCGAAGAATTGCTAGGATAGAAACAGGTATGGCATTGGATATGCAGGAGCGTCATGCATTTGAGCATGAAGAGGGGCGTTCCCCTGTTTGGATTGGAATGGCATGGGGAGCCGTGTCTTTGTTGGGGGGGGCGGCTCTTCTGGCTGCTATGCTGACATTTGATGTGCGGGAAATAGGCTGGAGTTATTTAAATGACTCCGGGCTGGTTATACCGGGTACCTCCAATGTGCTGGGAACGGCGGGATTATATGGTGCGGGAATTTTTTATTGGATGCTGGGAGCCATGGCCTGGATGCTGGTTATCCTGTTGGAGTGGTGGGGGCTTTACCGTCTGCTCCACCATGGAAGGCTGCCCCGAAGCGTGTTTTACGGTGGTTTGTTCCTGCTGTTATTCGGATGCCTGTTTCTGACGGCCGGGCATGTGCCGGGGAATGAATGGGTGGCACGCCACCAGATTCTGGGCGCCGGGGGGCTGGCGGGCCATTTGCTGGGAACTGGTCTGTTTCTTCCGTTGGCCGGGAGATCCGCTGTGCTGGCTTTTTCCGGGCTGGGCTATTTGCTGGCCCTGGTTTATGCAGCCGGGATGCGTCCCCGTCCGTTTTGCCGGGCCATGCTGCGGGAATGGAGTGCCTGGCGTGTGAACAGAAAGGAAAAAAGACTGGCGCGACAGACCGCTCTGCTTGCCAGGGAAGCTGCCCGCGTGAGGGCCAGCATGGAAGAAGCCGCTTTGTCTGCTCCCAGATCGGTTAGAAAGGGCCGGGCTTCCGTTCCCCGTCTGCAGCGCACCGGGGACGATCTGGAAAGTTTGTATCATGAAGCGGCGGCGGTTGCTCCATCCAAGCCGGAGGATTCTGTTCCGCCTCCCAGCGCCCCGCGCACCCAGGGCCGCCTTCCCCTGGCTCCGCGCCCCAGGATTACCGTTGCGGAACCGGCGGAAATGAAGCCTGCGCCTAAAGAGCAGCCTTTTTCCAAATTGTCCACTCCGCCCACGGAGGAATTCCGCGAGTATGAGCTGCCTCCCTTTGAACTGCTGCATTATGAAGAAAAGCCGGAAGGCCCTACGGCAGAGGACAAGGAAGAAATGCTGGAAATACAGCAGAAGATTATTGATACCCTGACGACATTCCGTGTGGATGTGACGCCTGGGGATATTACCCGAGGCCCGACCATCACCCGTTATGAAGTGTATCCCGCGCGCGGCGTGCGCGTAAATACTTTTGACCAGTATGCGAAGGATATTGCGCTGGCGACCAAGGCGGAAAGCGTGAACATCGTGGCCCCCATTCCGGGCAAGGATACGGTAGGTATTGAAATTGTCAACCGGAAGAAGGTGGCCGTTCCCCTGCGGGAACTTTTGCAGGATCCTGCTTTTTGTTCCCCCAAGAAAAAGATTCCGCTGGCGCTGGGGAAAGACGTGTATGGACGCACCGTGATCGGGGACTTGGCATCCATGCCGCACCTGTTGGTGGCCGGTGCCACCGGATCCGGGAAATCCGTGTGCATCAACAGTATCATTTCCTCCATGCTTCTGAAATTCCGTCCGGATGAACTGAGGCTTATTCTGGTGGATCCGAAAGTGGTGGAAATGCAGCCTTATTCCAAGCTGCCGCATCTGATTGTTCCGGTGGTGACGGATCCCAAGAAGGTTCCCAATGCCCTGCGTTGGTGCGTAAATGAAATGGAGCACCGCTACCATTGCTTTGCCAAGGTGGGTGTGCGAAACTTTGAAGCTTTCAACAAGCGCCCGCCGGATGTTCCTGCGCAAGAGACGGAGGAACCGGAAGACGGGCAGATGGATGAAGCTTTGGCGGAATCCATTGCCAGAGACCTGGAATCCCAGGGGGAATGGCCTGTGGAAGAAGATGATGAACTGGAGCTGGAGGACGACGGAGTTATCCCTGAACGCTTCCCCTACATCGTCATTATTATTGACGAACTTGCGGACCTGATGCAGACAGTAGGAGCGGACATAGAAACGAATATCGGACGTCTTACCCAAAAGGCCCGTGCCGCAGGCATCCACCTTATTGTGGCGACGCAGACGCCCAGAAGGCAGGTGGTGACGGGGACGATCAAGGCCAATATCCCGACGCGCATCGCTTTCCAGGTGGCGAGCGGTACGGATAGCCGTGTGATTTTGGACAGGCAGGGGGCGGAGAAACTGGTGGGCAAGGGAGACCTTCTGTATTTGCCGCCGGGTTCCGCCCAGGTGGAGCGGGCGCAGGGAGCCTTTATCTCTGACGATGAAGTGGAAGCCCTGGTGGCCCACTGTGCTTCCCAGGCCAAGCAGAAATTCCATGAAGAGGTTCAGAAGTCCTTGGACGAGCCTTCCCGCGGAGGTGCGGACAGTCCGCTGGATGACGCGGAGGAGGAGTGCTATGCCAAGTGCCTGGAAGTGGCTGTTGTAGAACGTAAGGTAAGCACCTCCCTGCTGCAGCGTCGTTTGAGCATTGGATACGGCCGTGCAGCGCGCATGATGGATTTGCTGGAATCCCGCGGCATTATTGCCCCGGCGGATAATACCAACCGTCCACGCAAGGTGCTGGTGGAATGAAACGACGAAAAAACTCACCATGAGACGAATTGTTTCCCTGCCTGTTCTGGCGGCGTTTGTAGTGCTGGGCGCTTCCTGTTCCCAGCAGGTGCAGCAGCCCGTTAAAAAAGCAGCCCCTCCCCCCGTATATGTGGGCAAGGTGGAGCAGGTGTATCCCAATCATCATTATGTGCTGATTGCTCTGGCCGGGAATGTTTATGAACCGGGGACCGTGCTTATCTCCCAATCTCCGGGACGGGAAGAAAAATGCAGAGTTGCCAACCTGATTGTGACGGAGGAGCGGATGGGGCGTGCGCGCATTCCTGCGGATATCCGCAGCGGCGCTGTGGAGGCGGGGGACCTGGTGTTCCTGTATCGGAACCTGGCTGTTCCGGAAAGTTCCGGAAAGATGGAAGAGCAGAAGCCGGTCTGTCCTGAACCGGAAACGGATGAAGACAACAAGGGTGTTGCTCCGCCGGTTGCCCCGGACGGTGGCAGGATGGCGGACGGGCTGATGCCTCTGCCCGGGGAGCAGTCTGTTCCGGCCTCTGCGGATCAGGAGCGGATTTCCCGGGAGCGGGAGAAAATACTCCGGGAGTTGGAAAGCGTTCCGGACAGGCTGGAAGAACCGTGGAGCAGGACTTTCTCCGGAAAACCGGTGGAAAGGTGACCGGATGCGGAGGTATCCGCAATGTTTCCCAGGGCGGGAAGGAACTCTAGAAGATGAGGCCGGGTATTGGGAATTCAAATACCAGTTTCTTTGAAACTGGACGGATGACCTGTTCCAGTATTCCTGATAAACCCGATCCTCCTGTCCATCCAGATTCAACTGGTACATGCGGAAAGTGACCGGAATATTTTTAGGTTTCCACAGCTCTTCATAAGAATATTGGTAGCGCATGCCCAGCTGTTTCATGACGCCTCCGCTGCGGGGATTCCTGATATCGTGTGTGGCCGTGATGTAGGGCATGCCGTCTTTCTTCAACCGGGCGACAACAGCCCTGGCCGCCTCCGTGGCAAAGCCTCTGTGCCAGAACTCCTGAAGCAATCCGTAGCCGAGGTCATGGCTGTCGTCCGTGCCTGCGTGGATATACCCTGCCGGAAGGTTGCTGTTTTTCGGGCAGATGGCGTAATGATACCCGTAAGGCCGTTTGTACACTTCCTGGTACTTTTCTTTGAACAGGGACGCCGCTTCTTCCTGGGAGGTTAATGGAAACCACGGCAAATACGTGTTTACCTCTTCATTGCTGTAAATGTTGAACAGGGCCTCCAGATCATTTTCCGTGAATTTTCTCAGTATTAATCTCTCGGTTTCCAATAAGGGGGTATTGGCGGAATTCATGGATGGAGCTTAATGGTTTTTTCCGTTTAATTTTACTATTTGCACAAGGGGTGTCAAATGATCCGGTTCATGCTTAGGCCTGATGTTGCGGTACGGGTTCCTGCCTGTTTCCCGGGATGCCGTTTTGCTGCCGGCGCGTATGGGGGGACAGCAGAAGCGTGCATGGCAACAGTTTTCCCAATGGAGAAACTGCCGTATGTTTCCGGATATGTCTATTTTTTAGATTCATTCAATATTTGCTTGTTTTTTCACGGCGTCTTATTAGGATGCTTTCGTTTACGCAACCAGATGACTAATTTATGAAATCCATCAAAGGAACAGAAACAGAAAAGAATCTTCTCAAGGCTTTTGCCGGGGAATCAGAAGCGCGCAATCGCTACACCTACTTTGCCGGCGTAGCCAAGAAGGCCGGTTATGAACAGATTGCCGCCATCTTTCTGGAAACGGCCGACAATGAGAAGGAACATGCCAAGGTATTTTTCAAACTGCTGAAAGACGCTTGCGTGCAGGACTTTCTCCGGAAAACCGGTGGAAAGGTGACCGGATGCGGAGGTATCCGCAATGTTTCCCAGGGCGGGAAGGAACTCTAGAAGATGAGGCCGGGTATTGGGAATTCAAATACCAGTTTCTTTGAAACTGGACGGATGACCTGTTCCAGTATTCCTGATAAACCCGATCCTCCTGTCCATCCAGATTCAACTGGTACATGCGGAAAGTGACCGGAATATTTTTAGGTTTCCACAGCTCTTCATAAGAATATTGGTAGCGCATGCCCAGCTGTTTCATGACGCCTCCGCTGCGGGGATTCCTGATATCGTGTGTGGCCGTGATGTAGGGCATGCCGTCTTTCTTCAACCGGGCGACAACAGCCCTGGCCGCCTCCGTGGCAAAGCCTCTGTGCCAGAACTCCTGAAGCAATCCGTAGCCGAGGTCATGGCTGTCGTCCGTGCCTGCGTGGATATACCCTGCCGGAAGGTTGCTGTTTTTCGGGCAGATGGCGTAATGATACCCGTAAGGCCGTTTGTACACTTCCTGGTACTTTTCTTTGAACAGGGACGCCGCTTCTTCCTGGGAGGTTAATGGAAACCACGGCAAATACGTGTTTACCTCTTCATTGCTGTAAATGTTGAACAGGGCCTCCAGATCATTTTCCGTGAATTTTCTCAGTATTAATCTCTCGGTTTCCAATAAGGGGGTATTGGCGGAATTCATGGATGGAGCTTAATGGTTTTTTCCGTTTAATTTTACTATTTGCACAAGGGGTGTCAAATGATCCGGTTCATGCTTAGGCCTGATGTTGCGGTACGGGTTCCTGCCTGTTTCCCGGGATGCCGTTTTGCTGCCGGCGCGTATGGGGGGACAGCAGAAGCGTGCATGGCAACAGTTTTCCCAATGGAGAAACTGCCGTATGTTTCCGGATATGTCTATTTTTTAGATTCATTCAATATTTGCTTGTTTTTTCACGGCGTCTTATTAGGATGCTTTCGTTTACGCAACCAGATGACTAATTTATGAAATCCATCAAAGGAACAGAAACAGAAAAGAATCTTCTCAAGGCTTTTGCCGGGGAATCAGAAGCGCGCAATCGCTACACCTACTTTGCCGGCGTAGCCAAGAAGGCCGGTTATGAACAGATTGCCGCCATCTTTCTGGAAACGGCCGACAATGAGAAGGAACATGCCAAGGTATTTTTCAAACTGCTGAAAGACGCTTGCGT